>Ga0208639_1001257_pt1 | contig 16858 bp, 13 predicted proteins | sample ETNtaG_33_FD_185772 | JGI IMG/M metagenome (GOLD analysis project Ga0208639, IMG submission 185772) | Marine microbial and viral communities from oxygen minimum zone, Eastern Pacific Ocean - ETNP201310SV76 (SPAdes) (version 2) | ecosystem: Environmental > Aquatic > Marine > Oceanic ...
GTTCATCGCCGGGCTCCTGACGGCCAAAGTTGTTGGAGGGAAATCCCACCACCACCAGACCTTTGGAGCGATACTTTGAATAGAGGTTTGCCAGACCCTCATACTGTCCGGTGAAAGCACAACGGCTGGCGGTATTGACCACCAGTATCACTTTGCCGGAATAACTTTCACAAAGGTTGTCCCGCTCATCACTATTGAGTTTGCGGTGGCTGAATCTATTTTCATCGCCGCAGATCAGATTGTTATCACTGGCAGTGAAAACCTGAGTGGGAAACAGTAGTGAGGTGAAGAGTCCGGCCATTAGATAACGTTGATACCTGTTTGAGGGGATAGTGCTCTATTCATCGTTGTTCTCCGTTTTATGGAGTCACTGATAGTGGAGACCTGGTGTGGAGCTGCATTCAATCGCCCAGCCCATTTTATTAGTTCAGAACGGTTATTAATAAACGATAACTAAAATCGATGGTTTGATTCCACCCCAGGCCGCCATTGGCTGTTGTGCCGCCCGCTATGATGATGCCATCCGGTGCTTACGTCTGTTCGTAAATGGGCGTGATGAGAGCCCGGGCCAGAGTGTTGGCAAACATATTAAATCCACATACCGCCGGCGAGGCCTGTTCATTAATTGGCAGGGTGGCTGTGCTGAGCGCATGTACAGCAATGATGTAGCGATGCGGGCCGTGGCCGGCCGGTGGTGCTGAACCGAGATAACCGTAGAGCCCCCCATCATTCCTTAATTGCTTCGCGCCGTCAGGCAGTGCCGAGCCATCAGCAGTTCCCGCTCCGCTAGCCAGTTCCTGGACTTCGGCGGGAATATCGTAGACCACCCAGTGCCAGAAGCCACTTCCGGTGGGGGCATCAGGATCGAAGCACGTTACAGCGAAACTTTGAGTCTCTCGCGGGGTGCCGGACCATGCCAGGTGTGGTGAGATGTCTTCACCACCGGCGCCGAAAATACCAGATACCTGGGGCATGGCAAGCATCTCACCATCATGGACATCATTACTGATCACAGTAAATGAACCGACGGCGGGAAGGAAATCATAAGGAACAGGAGGGCGGGCCATGGTGTTCTCCTTTACCAGAGAAAGGTGGATCTTGATGTCTGGAAATATAACCGCATGTTAACCCACGCCACAGGAGCATGTATATGAGCACATCACCGTTCACGGAGGGGCGCACTTTACAGACGCCACCATGAAATCTACCTCAGCCGGCCACCACAGTGAGTCATTATCGGCACCCTGTTCCCGATATCACTTGAGCTGTTGTTTTTTCCCAGGCAGGGTGTCCTGTGGTTGTTGGGTAGTATTGATGGTTGAAAATGGCTATTAAAAGGAGCAAGCTTTATCTGTGGGTTCAAAAGTAAAGAGCGGGGGAGGAAATGTTTGTTAGGGAAAACAGGAGTGTTATGAAACAGACAACGGCAGGGTTCTGGGGCCCGCTGATGACGCAGGATGATGAATCTGAAAAACGCAAATTCCCCACCCTCCAAATCCCCACCTTCAATCTCAATGAAGAAACCCTTTTGCTAAAATCCCCAGACTGCATTTTTAATCTGGGCCACAAACCTAGTGACAACACTGCCTTTTTGGGTAAAACTATAGTCACCTTGAATGTTGATGTTATTATGGCTTCTCCGGGTGGCAATCAAAAACTCTGATGACCATGTGAGACCTATAATTTTTAATCATTGACAACAGTTTCGCTTTCCATAAGAGCAATTTGCAATAAAAGGACATGCCATGAAAAAGATTTTTCTCCCTCTGTTTTTATTCTGTTTATTAACTCCTATCGGCTTTGCTCAAGCTGGAGTTATCCAAACCCAAATGAGCTTGGATGCCAATTTTGAAATTGACATTAAAAAAGCTCAGGTGATTGACAATGTGTTAACCGTTGTTTTTGTTTTTAGAAACACTTCTGGAGCCAAAGCTAGAATAAAGATGAATCCTTCAGAAATTTATTACATTGATTCCACTCAAAACAAAAAATACCACATCTTAAAAGATGAGAAAGGGGCATTTATCATGGCTCCTTCTTTGTATTATGGAAATTTAGAACTCCACGTGGAAGTTGGCAAAATGAAACTGGCATGGATTAAAATGCCAGCACCAGACGCAGGGGTAGAAACCATCAATATAAATCTGCCTGGGGCCCTTCCTTTTGAGAAACTTAATATTTCCAGATGAAGTTTCTGATTGCCATCTTTGTTTTCACTTTGTTTCTTATTCCTCAAGCTCAAGCTTGGGATGCAGATAAACCTTTTGACTCTGGTGCTGCAGCTGCAGCACAGTCTGCTCTAAAGGAATTAGGTGAAAACAAGGGGGCGTTAAAAATCATTTCTACCAACCCTTTATCTCTCATATCAGAGTCTCTGGTTATCGAAGGCTTGTCAGGCTTAACACTTAAAGCTGATGTTAAAGAACTCAACAAAGCCATAGACAACTTAAAAGCCGAAGTCACTCAAACCATAATCAAAATTGATTTATCCAGTGATGTTCTTTTTGATTTTGACAAGGCTGACTTGAGACCAGAGGCCTTAGAGAGTTTAAAATCCCTAGCCACTATTGTGAAACATAAAGCCACAAAGGTAGAAATATTTGGCCATACAGATTCTAAGGGCAGTGATGCCTACAACCAAAAACTTTCAGAAAAAAGAGCCTTGAGTGTCAAAACCTGGCTTCTCACAAATACAAATATTTCAAAAGATCTTCTTCATACCATAGGCCTGGGGGAGACCCAACCCGTAGCCCCAAATGAGAAAGAAGATGGCTCTGACAATCCTGAAGGCAGAGCGCAAAACAGAAGAGTGGAAATTTTGGTCTTTACCCAAAGTTGATTTACCCAATAGTTTTAATCTGTTGTGAAATCGTGGAGGGATAGGGATTTGCTTTTTGCAGATGCGGGGCTTTGGGCCATCAGCGGGCCCCAGAATCTTGCCATTGTCTGTATTACATCGCTCCTGTTTTCCTTAATAGCGATTTCACCCTCTCCTCTCTTCTCTTTTGAATCCACAGCACACAATTTGCTCCATTAGCGACTGTTTTCAATCACCTATATTACGCAACGGCCGCAGGCGGCCCTGCCTGGGATCAAACAACGGCTCAGGGGATAACAGGCGTAACAGAACACAGTCGGGCACTCTATTCCTGAGGAAGAAATGAAGCCGCCAGGCCCTGTGAATAAAGATATTCTAATACCTTGAGTGGATAGTCAGAAATAACACCATGGACGCCCAGTGCTGTCATCTTATCGATATCAGCCAGCTCATTGACTGTCCATACATAAGTGATTAACCCCAAACTGCGCGCAAGATCCATATCTGTTTTGGTCAGGTTGCCAAAATAAGGGGCCCACATCTTACCGCCTGCCTTTGCAATAACCTCTGGAAGCGAACTCTCCAGGTGGGCATTGGCAAGCGGCCCCATCCACGGTGAATCAGGATAGATGTTATTACTGCCGTATTGGTCTTCAGGCCCGACACTGCTGAGATAGGAAGTTGTAATTTGCGGTGCCAAGCGCTGCATCTCCAGACACACATTCCAGTCAAAACTCTGCACTGCAACACGCCTTTCCAGTCGAAACGCCCTGATGTCATCAATCAGTTGTGGAACAAGAACCTTGATGGGCGCAGTTTTTTCTGGGTTGATGGGGTCAGATTTAACCTCAATGTTAAGCCATGCTAAATCATATTGAGGCTGAACCAGAAGCTCAAAAACATCGGTGAGCGCAGGAATCGCTGCAAAATCGAGGCTGCGTTGATCAGCAAACCGTTTTTGATACGCACTGCCCGAACGGCAGGCGCCAACATTAAAATCCTGCAACTGGTCCAGGGTCAGGTCCCTGACCATGAAGGCATCGACACCAACCCACTCTCCAGACATGGTTCGGGTGGTATCCGGATGCAAGCTTGTGTTATGGGTAACCACGATAATATCGTCCCGAGTTGCAAGAACATCCATTTCAATCGATTGGATACCAAGCGACAGAGCGTACTCAATACCTTGTAAAGTATTCTCAGGTAAGACACCCCGGGCACCCCGGTGACCCTGGACATAGATCCTGCCGGTATCGGAATGCGCGCCTTGGAGAAATGAGTCGCTGTACATCAGCCTATCCTGTTTATCGTGCGGGGGTAAAAAAATGTAGGCTATCCTGCTCCATATAAAACCTCTTGATGCTTTCGATCAAGCCAGAATCGACATTATTGCATCCTTGAAATTGACTATGGGGAATAATTGTAGAGGGTGCGTACATAGAACCGCTGCTCGTCTCCGATGGCCGTATTGGTGGGACCACTGTAGGCTTTAAGCTGGAATTCGTGCGGGGTAAAGGACATATAAATGGCGGGTGAAGCGAGCCGCAGCAGGACATTGGCAGCCCCCATCTTGATACAGTGGTACTGCTGCGGATCAAGCGGACATTCCTCATCAAAGCTGAGGCGGGCCTGCATCTTGAAAGATCGTTTGATAAAGGGGATCGGGCTGTAAAATGCAACCTTTTTATCGGCCAGCAGCAGCTCCCGGCTGGCCTGCAGAAAAGTCGGGTAGCCGGCATCGAATACGCTGGGGCGGTCATGGTCCGAAGTCCCTTCACTCCACTTTTCCTCTCCGGCTTTTTTGTAGCCCATGGCGATTTCATCGGCAGTGGGGTGGATATACCATTGATCCCCGCTGGAAAGGTTGGTGAAGTCGATGCTGGGCAAAAATTTTGCAACACTGAAGTCCAGTGCCTTGTTGCTGATTTCCTCACCCCCGGGATCAAGAAAAACAACCCGCGCCTGCTGCCCCTGTTGGCGATATTGCTCCGTATAGACCAACTCGCCCGTTTCCCGATGATAGCTGCTGGCGATATAGTCGGCACCTGCCGCGGCGGCCATCGGCAATACCAGCAGGACTGCCAGTAACAGGTTGTCGCCAGAGCGGCTCCGGCTTGGGAGACGGGCAGTCATGGACTGCAGCAATTTCAGCAGCAGTCCTTCCCCAGGAACTGAGCAAGACGTTCTTTGCTCATGGTTGTATCTCCTTCTTCAATGAATTTCCAATCCTACGCCTGTGTACAAATGGATGCCATAAAGGCGTAGGGAATTGATTATTGATCACGAGGGTAACATTAACTTGAAAAGGATCTCAATATGAGTGAAGCTGTCATTTAGTCGTCAATTATTTGCAACAGGAGGGACGAGATGTCGGCGCTGGAAGCTTGGCGGGCAATCCCACAGACCCAGGAGATTGTCGACTATTTTCGGGGAATCTTCGACATCATTGGCATCACGATCGAAGAGACTGGTGAGCAGTTGACGATTGCCATCGAAGAGAGCCGGATTCGCATCGAAGAAGGACTGCCGGTCAAACCTGACTTCATCGTCCCTCTTAAATGGGAGAATGTCGAGAACATGGTCTCTCATTCCAAGGATGGGAAGATCGATGCCCATGAATCGTGGCGAATTGTATCGGTCTTGTTCACTTCGCTGACCCAAGCCACCCTATACAACCCCATTATGGCCAGCAACATCGGACGAAAGATCTCTCGTGTCGAAGATCTTACACATGTATACCTGATCGCTCCAGGTGGTCACGAAGCAACCTGTCATACACTGGCCTATCTGAAGAAGCAATGGTTGGTGATACCGGGACTCTATGGAAAACCCAAGCGCACTTTCCGGATAACTGCAGAAGAGAGCATTGAATACCAGCGACGAGCGTTCAGGGCGATAAAAAAGAACAGTTTCAATGAATGGTGGCGATTCTCACGTTGGTATAAATCGTGGAGAAAGACCGTCTCCGTCAAGCACTGATCGCGTGGCGGTCTGCCAACATCCCCGACCGTTCCTGCCCAACCGGCGGAGTACGGAGTGAATCTATTTCATCTCTTATTTAGGGGTGATGTCATAGATTCTTCCACTGTCTGTTGAAAAAAAGATCCACCCCTCCTGGCTCTGGATGATTGCCCTGATGCGCTCATTTAGCGCTTCAAATAACCGCTCTTCAGCAATGGCATGGCCTTGTGAGTCTAGTGTGATTCTATTGATATGATGCAGTTTAAGCGCACTGGCAAATAGATCACCCTGCCAATCTTCAAAGGCATCGCCGGTGTAGTAGAGCAGACCCCCCGGCGCGATTGAAGGTGTATAGACTTTAATCGGCTGCTCCATCCCTTTCTTATGTGTTCCCTCACCGACAGCAAACGGTCCCCAGTACTCCTTGCCATAGGAGATGATCGGCCAACCATAATTTCTGCCCCTTTGTATCAAATTGATCTCATCTCCGCCTCTGGGCCCATGTTCAATGGAGAAGAGTCGTTTGTTTTCGCTGTCCCAAGCGAGGCCTTGTGGATTGCGATGACCATAACTCCAAATCTCCGGCAGGGCATTATGTAAATCAACAAAAGGATTGTCTGTTGGCACACTTCCATCGCGATTGAGCCTGATAATTGAGCCGGCATGGGTTGTTAAATCCTGAGCATTGGGCCTGTGTCCTCGATCACCGATGGAAAAATAAATATAACCCTTGTCATCAAAAGCAATACGACTGCCATAATGAACATCAGCCTTACTTCTTGACCGGGTAACAAGCAGATCCTGCCAGTTTTTCAGGGCGTAACCATCCAGACGCGCTCTGGCAAGAGTGGTGCTGCCTTGACCATCAAGGGGTTTGGAATAGGTTAAATAGAGCCAGTCACCTGGTTTGTAATCGGGGGCCTTGGCAACATCCATTAAACCACCCTGTCCAGAGGCTATTACGGGTGGTATGCCACTGATATAGCGAACTTGTCCTGAATGAATGTTAACAATGCCTGCTCTGCCTTGGCGTTCGGTAAATAAAATTTCATCCGGTGCGACAAAAACCATACCCCAGGGAACACCGAGACCTGAGGCAATTTCTCTTAGTTGATCATTGCTGGCGAAGGCCCCAATGGAGAACAAAAAAAGAAAGAAAAAAGAAAAATAATTAGAACGTTTCAATAGTGGTATTAACTACCTATTTGTGATTTGGATTGATCAAGATTGTTTTTCCTCGGCCATTCGCCTGCTGCGGAGAAAAAGGCTCTCGGATCAACCTTTTAATCAGGCATTCGCTGCAAACCCATTGACACGGACCTTGGCAGAAACTAGCGGGCGATCAGTCGCTCGTTTTTGGCATCCCAGGGCACCCGGCATTCAATGTGAGCTTCACGCATTCCGGCAGAGGTTTGAACCTGCACTGTCAGATCCTGCTGCTTCAGGCCGGCATTGAGGTAGGCAAAGGCGAGACTTTTCTCAATTCGAAAACCGTAGGCACCGCTGGTGGCCAAACCAACGACTTTGCCATCGATCAGAACGGCTTCATTGCCATAACATTCACAACCGATGTCATCGTCGAAAATGAGCATGGCAAGCTCGATCTCTAATCCATCCGATTGGCGCTTTCGTAAATTATCAGCACCGATAAAATCCCGGGAGAGATCGATAAAACGATCAACTCCGGCTTCCAGGCCGCTGATTTCTTCGGTGAATTCACTACCGTAGGCGCGGTAGGCTTTTTCCAGGCGTAACGAATTAAAGGCATATCCACCGAAGTCCCGCAGTCCGTATTCTCCGCCGACGCGAATCAGGCTTTCGTAGATCGATGGTAGCTGGTAGCGCGGCATGTGCAACTCGTAGCCCAGCTCGCCGGCATAGGAGACCCGCATTACCCGGACGTCAGCACTGTCAAGCATGAGTGTCGATAGACTCAACCACGGCATGGTTTTATTTCCGAGATCGGCAGCGGTCAGTTGCGCCAGCAGATCCCGGGCATTGGGCCCGGTGATCAACATTGCGCCGTATTCATCAGTCCGGTTGTGAATGTGTACATCAAACCCCAGGCTGTGCTGCTCCATCCAGTCCCGGTCCTTGAGTTCGGATCCGATAGCGCCGATCAGGTAGTAGTGCTCGGTATCGATGCGGCTGATCGATTGCTCCGCCATGATACCGCCCTCGGGCCCATGAAACAGCGTCAGCCCGATTCGTCCATCCTTTGCCGGAAGTCTGTTGCAGGAGAGGTGGTCAAGGAAGGTGGTGGCCTCTTTTCCGGTAATTTCGAATTTTGCCGAACCACTGATGTCGATGATGCCGACTGCATCCCGAACCGCCCGACATTCTTCGCCCACTTTTGTATGGGCTTCACTGTGCAGCCAGGTCAGTGATTCATCAGGTACTTCCGGGCAGCTGAACCAGAGTGGTTTTTCATAACCGCCGACAATTCCGTGTTTCGCCCCGTTGTTGATCAGGAAGGGGTAGAGCGGGCTGTTACGTTTCGGTCGTCCGTGCGGGTTGTGCTGGCTGGCCCCCACCGGCGCGTACATGATCTCGTAGGATTCGATGGCCTTGGTGATCTGGTATTCGCGATCAGCCCAGAGGCCGAAGCGCCGGCTGTCAAGGGGGGCCATATTGAGCTCGGTCTGGCCGTACACCATCCATTGCGCCATGTATTTCCCGATTCCACCCTGGGCGATGCCGATGCTGGAACCGCAGAGATTCCAGAAATTTTTTAACCCGGCTTGTGGTCCGGCGAGGACATTGTCATCGGGGGTATGGGTTATCGGCCCGTTGACCACGGTCTTTACACCGACTTCGCCAAAGATCGGCATACGTTCGATGCAGCGGTCGAGAAAGGGCATCAGCCGTTCAATATCGCCCGGAAACAGTTCACGATCAAAATTCCAGTTCATGCCGTTCAGGGCCCAGGGCTTGGATCCCCAGGTTTCGTAGGGGCCGACCAATAATCCCCGGCCTTCCTGGCGCAGATAAGCACAGCAATAGGAGTCCCGGCACACCGGCAATTCGAAATCGAGTTTTTCCAGTTCCGGGTGGTTTTCTGTAACCAGATATTGATGTTCAAGGTTGACCAGCGGGATCTCGGCACCCACCATGCGACTCACTTCCGGCGCAAAACAGCCGGCTGCATTGACCACGTGTTCGGCAATGATGTCACCCTGGTCAGTGATCACCTTCCACTCGCCGCTGTGGTGTTGTTCGATGGCAGTGACCCGGGTAAACCGCTGGATGGTTGCCCCCGCATCCCTGGCCAGTTGCGCCATCGGCATCACCACCATAGTCGGATCGACATGACCGTCATCGGGTGTGCTGACGATCACCCTTGCGTTGTCAAAATCCATGAAGGGTTGCAGTTCTTTCGCTTCTGCCTTACTGACAAAATGAAACTCGCAGCCAACATTTTTTGCCCGACTTTCGAGATTGCGAAACCACTCCTCCTCAAGTTTGCTGTAACCAATGCGCAGGCTGCCGGTTTGATGGAAGGCCGATGCCTCGCCGGTCTCTTTCGGCAGAATTTCGTTATACAGGCGGATAGTGTAGTCGTGGATTTTGGCAACCGTCATGTTGCCGATAAAATTACTGCATAAACCTGCCGCATGCCAGGTGGAGCCACTGGTGAGTTCGCCTTTTTCTATCAGGCAAATGTCGGTCCAGCCTTCCCGTGTCAGGTGATAGAGCAGATTGACTCCGAGAGAACCGCCGCCGATGATGACGACCCGTGCCTGGCCTATCATGACGGCCGCCGACGGCCGGTGGTTTTCGGGCTCAGGTGAATGGGATACTGTTCCCGAATGGCCTGGTCGATCTCATCACTGATGTGTTTGGGATAATAGTTGTTCAGAATGACTTCCTTGCGTTTGGCTGCTACTTCCAGCAGGTTTGGTTTGCCATTATCTGCCCATTCGGTCGGGCTTTGCCGGTTGGCATGATCTGGATAGAGGTATTCTGACTGCATCACTTCAAGAGTTTGTCCGGAGCCGAGATAGTGTCCGGTGTTGCTCAGGCACACCTCCTTGATGGTCTCGAAACTCAGGGTCTCTTGGTTGACTTCGATGCCTCGGGTAACCCGTAGGCAGGCACCCAGCACATCATTGTCGATGAGGAAGCTCTCCGGACACACCCCCAGCAGGCTGGCATACATGCCACAGGATTCGTAGACGATGTTGGCACCTGATAGTGCAGTGGGTAACAGGGTATAGGCGCGTTCGGCACCACCCTGAAAATCCGGAAACTTGGAATCCGACATGCCGCCGGGAACTCCTATTGGCAAATCAAATTGATCGGCGATCTGGCTACAGGCCGCTGACAGCAAACTCTGTTCCGGCGAACCGCTACTCATGGCCCCGGTTCTAAGGTCTGTAACAAAAGGCCAGGTTCCGATAATCGCTGACGCACCGGCCTCGATGGCATTGACGTAGACCAAACCGGCCAGGCACTCTGCCCAGGCCTGACTGACTGACCCGGCGAGGCAGGCCGGTGCCGTGGCGCCCGCCTGACCGGCAGACAACAGCAACACCGGCATACCGCTTTCCACCGCCACCCGCAAGGTGTCGAGAGCTTCTTCAGCAAACTTCATCGGCGGCACTACAAAACAACTCGACATACTGACAAAGGGCCGGGCGCGCCAGGCCGCTTCACCACCGGCGATCAGATGCAGCATCGGCAAACATTTTTCCAGATAAGTGTGGCGCACCCAGCTGGTGCCAACGTGTTTACTGGTTCCGGAGATGGCGTTGTAGAGGGTATTGAGGTCCATTTCATAGGTATTCGTGATGTCACGAATCACACTGGTGCGCTGGAACATATGAATGTGTTCACAGGTATCAACGATGCGAGCCATGTCGTAAAGATCCTGAGAGCCTGATTCGCGGTATTCGTTGTTCAACGGATCAGCAATCATCACCGCAGCACCGGCGGTGGAGAAATGGACATTCTTGCCGCTCAGATCGAGATCGTGTTTTGGATCCTGACCAAAGAGTTTGACCTCGTGATTGGCCAGGCTCAAGGCCTTGTCAATGACCTCGCGCGGGAAGCGCAGCCGTCCGTCATCACCCATAATTGCGCCAAATGCAGTACAGGTATCGGTACAGTGCGTAGTGGCCTGGGCGAAGCCGACTTCTTCGGCAATCCGGTAGATGTTATCGATAATGGGCGGGATGTCTTTATCCATGAGCGGCTTGTATTGTCCTCCCGGCAGGCCGGGCCGTACCGGTTTCACATTTCCCGTGAGAGGAGTGCTGCGCAAACTTTTACGGGCCTCACGACCCCTCGCTTTACGTACCATAGTTTCGACCTCGCTGTTGGGATTAAACGGATCCGCGATTATTTTGTTCGCTTTGTCGCCGGGGATCAATAGAAATCTGTTAATGTAAACCTATTCAATAAAATCGATATCCGAGGAATATTTGTCTGACACAAACCATCACCCGGGTTGGCCACATCAAACGCAACATTCAGCTCCACCTGAAGTATATTCATCAGGGGCACAACAAAATCACGATCTGATCATTTTTTTGGTATTGTCATTGATCGGTATCACGTTGAATTAACAACAAAATTCTTTTCAATTAGAGGCAAGCCTACACATAAATCTATGGGATTAATTGTCATATCGTTTGTTGCTTTTATTTCAATTGGTTTGCCTGATGGGCTGCTGGGAGTGGCATGGCCCGGAATTCGTCACTCTTTTGATCTGCCTGTTGATGCTTTGGGAATCATCCTCATCTTCGGGACAGGCGGATACATGTTTTCGGGTTTTTTAAGTGGTGTGTTGCTGCGGCAGTTAGGGCTCGGGTGGCTGTTGAGCCTGAGTTGCGCTGCTTCAGCCAGTACGTTGTTTGTTTACGCCCATACGCCGTACTGGTGGATGTTCGTAATGTTTTCCATGATTGGCGGGTTGGGTGCGGGCGCTATTGATGCCGGTATCAACACCTATGTCGCAAAATGCCACAATGAACGCATGATGCAGTGGCTGCACGCAAGTTTTGGTGTAGGCATTACATCAGGGCCTGTGATCATGACCCTCGGAATAAGCATGACCTCGCGCTGGCAAAGCGGATATCTCGTTGTTTCCATTACAATAGCCATTCTTGCTGCGATATTTTTTGTGACAAAAGGCATGTGGGAAGGCATTACTGAAAACGGCAGCGAAGAACACCTTCCAGAGACAGACGCCCCTCTCCTTGGAACACTGAAAACACTCCCTGCTCAGCTGAGCATGCTGATTTTCTTTCTCTACACAGGGGTGGAATTAGGCCTAGGGCTATGGGCTTATACACTGTTGACAGAGTCACGCGGAGTTGACCCGCAGACGGCGGGATTTGTGACCGGAAGTTATTGGGGAATGTTTACCATTGGGCGTCTGCTCGCGGGTTTATATGCCAGAAAAATAGGGGGTAAAAAACTGATTTATCTTAGTGTTTCCCTGGCCCTTTCAGGGATTGTCCTGCTGCTGACAAATACCGGACAATTGACCTCAATTCTCGGGATTGGAGTGGCGGGATTTGCAATCGCTCCGATCTTTCCCGGGCTTGTTTCAAGTACAACAAGTCGTGTGGGAATCAGCCATCAGGCAAATACAATTGGCATGCAGATGGCGGCCGCAGGTTTTGGCACCTTGGTGGTTCCATCTCTCGCCGGAGTGCTTGCCAAAATCTACGGTTTGGAAGTAATCCCACCGTATCTGCTGATGGTGCTGTTGCTAATGCTATTGGTTTTTGCAGGGCTGCATTTGAATTCTAAAAAGCTGGGATTAAATATCGATTAAGTTCTCGGTATCCCGGCAGCAGGAATACCTGCAAAACCGGAATTCAGCGTAGAGAATGAAATGTTGACTTGCAACCAGCATCCAATTATTAAATTACTTTGCTTAACCGTGCTCCAGTCGACCATATGATCGAGGAGATCCCGCATTCGGATAGCTTATCAAAAAATGATGTGGATTATTGATAATTCAGCTCGATCATCGGTTCTTGACGCGAAGCCATGCCTAACAGACACTTGCGCTACTCGTGCCTCTTTTGTGAAAATCCATTGATGTCGACAATTGGTTTAAAAGCGTTTGGAAATGGGCTTTCGCTAGTCGGCGCCCTTGTGTTTCTTGTCTTATTTCTCATTGGACAAGATCGGAGTCTGATCAATCCCTGGGGTGACCGATGGTTAAGCGCTTATTTAGAGTCACACTCAATCCAATTCAAACGTTTAATAGAGCAAGTGGACAACGGTCAAACCGAACAAGCTATCAACCAGCTTCAAAGTGAATGGAAAGATATACAAAAAAGGGACAGGATTTACAATTTTAAGAGTCGATTGCTGTTTGCTTTAGCGAAAGAATTACTCAGACAAAGGAGGTACAGTGAACTTCTGCATTGGTCGTCAGAGTGGGTGCGATTGGACGAGCGCAATATTGACGCAATCGCTTTTTGGTACGAGGCGATCCGGAATTTTCCGGGGCGAGAAAAGGAAGGTTTGGAAGGGCTAATCAAGAGTCAGAGAGATTTTCCAGAAAGCACTCTCCTGTCTAGATTTTTGATCCATGCTTATCGGGAAACCGGTAACACAGGTGCTGCTGAATCATTGATTCGTTCAAGAACGGACTTATTCTTTAGACAGGCTGGCGAAGAGATAATAGACGGGTGGGAGCTTGAGCTGCGCTGGCGAGCAGAACACACGACGCTCGTACAGAATCTTATTGAACATTATGACAACAACAGGTGGTCTGAAATATGGAAGAGTCTTAAGGAGATCTGGAAGTTCTATTTCGTATGGAAAGAGAACAAAGAACTGTACGAGAAAAAACAGATAAGAGAGTTCTCAATCCAGCCAGATGCAGATGGAATTAATACAATAGTCATGAGTGTTGATCCCGTTATAACTACCACTCTCAGGATAGACCCTCCTAGCCATTCAATGCTCACCATTTCAGGCATTAAGCTACGGATTAATGATCAACCCATGGAGTTAACAGAAGGGATGTTTGAGTACGCCAACATGTACGAGCGTGATGGCTATATCTGGCAGACCGGGATGAATAAGCCAAGATTCTATCTTAAGGTTGCCGGATTGCTCGGCAACATCGCCCAAACAAAAGTTCCGATTGAGCTCGAATTTAAAGCTTTCCTTTTTGATGAGATGGGCAATACCCGATTGTTAACCAGAAATATAATCGATGAAATCGTCAATAGTGCTGAATAGATCCCGATGAAAAAAAAGATAATTCAGCTCTTTGTGTGGTCGTGGATCATTTCACTGCCTCTTGCCCTTATTGGCGGGTATTGGCTCTACAACACCATGGACAGATTCAATGAATATAGTGTCCGATATTATAACGGTAAGATGTCTCTCGGTCTTGTTGCCAAATATGAACTCACTCAGTTGATACAGGAAGCGCGTGTCGCACTCACCAACCTTGCCGGTAATCAAAAGACATCCCTGAAAAAAATCCATCTCGTTGTGCCTGAGCCAAACCTGGCAAGACTTGAGGAGCATATGCCCCAATCAGGGTTTGAATATGTGAAGGGCGGGGTGGTGATTAACGGCAAGCTATCGAAAGCACAATACAGATATCGGGGAGATACTTATTACCGCTGGGCATGGAAGAAAAAATCGAGCAGGATCAAAACATCCAAAGACAGGCTCTTCGAGGGTTTGAGATCGATCAATTTTCTGGCCCCGAGATCAAATGAACAACTGAACAACTACTTCTCCTACAAACTGGCAAAGATAATGGGGCTTATTGCTCCAAAAAGTGATCTGGTAAGGCTCTATATCAATGGTGAAGACCATGGTGTCCATACATTGGTTGAGCAGATTAAAGAGATGACCCTTCGCAACTCACTCTTGATGCCTGGTGACATCTACCGCGGTGATATGATTGGCAGGGGCAGATATGTAGGAAGTGGAATCAAATCACTATTTGATTCAGCCTCAGCTTGGGACAAGGTAGCTGTCAACAATCACTATGCCGAGGACTCCTACCTCCCTTTGCGCGTTCTGATTTCACTGCTCAACCACCCTGATCCCGATCATCGACAGCAGAAATTAAGCGAGCTGTTGGATATGGAAGCATGGGGCCGATACGCTCTGTTCGAAACTCTGACCCAGAGCTCTCATGCAGACCAGCTCCATAACTGGAGAATCTATTACGATCCCTGGAGGCAGAAATTGATCCCCATTGTCTGGGATACTATGGGCTGGTATGACCAGCTAAGGGGAAAATCATTCCAGCTCGATCCTCTCCCGAGCGCCTTGATGTGGGCACTTTTTGAAAATGGGGACTTCCTAAGGGCGCGCCATGATGCCTTCAAGACGTTTTTTGATTCCGGTCTCGACAAACAATTCCTTGCTCTGGTCAAAGATACAACTTCAACCATGGAGCAGGAGGTCAAAAATGACCCTCTCCTGCTGCCACAGGACCCAAAGCTCGTAACAGAGTCAATGCACAGACTCAAGGATGCCATTTCAGCTGATTTGGAAAGGGTCAGAAGTCAATTGTTTTCTCCACACCAACCTTCTGATGCAGAGGTCGCCTACGACGGAGAGAAGACCCTCTCTCTGTTGGTTAAAGGTCAAGTCCCGGTAGATGGGATAGAGCTTGTCTACAACCAGAGGCTTGGACTGATGCCTCAAGTATTGGTCACCATCTCAACCGGCAGAGGAATACAGAGTATCGACATCTCCAATGATCTGTCTGTGAGAGGTGATACGCTTCTCCTTGACGCCCTTTTTCTGCCCGAAACTGAAGTTATCAGAACATCATCTAAAAAAGCCTACATCAGAAGAGCTCCCGGTTACTACCAGATCAAAATTGATGGCCTTCCACCGGGCTCATCGCTTAAAAAAATATCAGTTGGCAAGGGTGGAAAGATGCAAAAAATCCAGCCTGTGATCGCAGAAACCATCTCTCCGGCACGTTTCAACACCCTGAAGATGCCAATAGCACCCGCTCCAACTGCTGCCTCAGTCTGGAGTGGGGTAGTTACAATAGAGGGGACTCAAACCTTGGAGGGAAACCTCTTGATTCAACCCGGCACTGAGATAAAAATGGGAGAAGAGGCCACATTAATTATCAAGGGAAATCTCATTGCTGAGGGAACCTCAGAGCTCCCCATCCGGTTTCTACCTATCACAACCGAGCAACAGCCCTGGGGCGCCGTTGTGCTGAAGGGAGAGGGGGCCAACGGCTCTGTTTTCTCACACTGCCAGATGGGCGGTGGGAGTGGTCTGAAAGGAGAGCTCTTTGAGTACTCTGGCATGCTCTCAATTCATGACGTCAAAGGGCTCTCTATCAGCAACTGCCGCTTTTATGACAACCACCGAGTTGATGATATGGTTCACACCGTCTACTCAGAGCTCAGCTTTGACAACGTCACCTTTGAAAATGCCGTATCCGACGCCCTTGACCTTGATGTATCATCGGCAACCATCAATAACAGTCGCTTTATCAATAGCGGCAATGACGCCGTTGATCTTATGACCACTCAGGCCACTATCTTAAACACTCTATTTGCTCAAAATGGTGACAAGGGGATCTCTGTCGGCGAGGGGAGTCACCTCGTGGGGATCAACAACCAGCTCAGCAACAACGAAATTGGTGTCCAGTCTAAAGATCGTTCCACCGCTCTGTTGTTCAACCACACCTTTATGGATAATCAAATCGCCCTTCATGCCTACCGCAAGAACTGGCGTTACGGTGGGGGCGGCACTATCTTCCTCTCAAAATCTCTTATCAGAAAGAACAACAAACCCTCTTCGGCTGAGAAACAGTCTTCACTTTATCTCTTCGACAGCGCGATTGAAGGAGAGCTGCCAAGCGGGAAAAGGGTTGAGCTTGAGGCCATAGAGAACGACAACAAGGTAAAGGCTACAGAGAGCAATTACTTTCCAGACGGTAATAAACTCAATGGTGAGGTCCAGAGACTTCTGCTGCAGATACCGCAAGAGGTTGCCCAACAGATCAATAGCAAGACCAGGGGCGCCAATGGAGGTGTGGATTGAACCCACAAACAACCAAACCCACCTCTCCCCTTCACTTCGCTCGCTTTGAGTTCAAGTACCTTCTCT
>Ga0208639_1001261_pt1 | contig 16816 bp, 13 predicted proteins | sample ETNtaG_33_FD_185772 | JGI IMG/M metagenome (GOLD analysis project Ga0208639, IMG submission 185772) | Marine microbial and viral communities from oxygen minimum zone, Eastern Pacific Ocean - ETNP201310SV76 (SPAdes) (version 2) | ecosystem: Environmental > Aquatic > Marine > Oceanic ...
TAAACCTCTATCCATCCACATCTTGCTCCCGGCCATGGAAGTTCCTTGGAAATCCCTCTCATAGAGACCCCACATACATCATTTACAACATCACTCAACGGGGTTGAAACCTTTCCGTTGTAAGTTATTTCTGAATAAACCTCATCACACACAATAAACAAATCATACTCTTCAGCAATTTTCACAATCCCATTCATTATTTCAAACGGGTATACTGTACCTGTCGGATTGTTGGGATTTATAATTAATATCCCGGATATTGAGTGATCGTCTATTATTTTACTGCGAAGGTCATCAAGATCGGGGTACCAGTTGTTTTCCGGATCTAATTTATACATTAACGGATCTACACCGGCATGCGCCGCTTCCGCTGATGAATGGGTAGAATAAGCAGGTGAAGGGCCAATCACCCTCGCCTCACTCTTCAAATAATTATAAACGTTAGATATCGCATCGCCAATACCATTAAAGAAAATGATATCTTCTTTTGTTATCTGTGCCTTTTCTCTTTTGTTACAAATGCCTGCAAGAAAATCCCTTGTTTCCTCCAGGCCCTTTGTAGGACAGTATGCAAATGAAGAATCTGTGTCAACCACCTCCTTTATCACCTCCTTGATCCATGAAGGTATCTTTTCGCCCTTATGAATAGGGTCACCAATGTTCTCCCAGCAAACAACTAACCCCATGTCATGTAACCTGTTGCCTACCGTTACTATTTCACGTATCTCATACCGGAGTTCATGTGCGCCTTTATGTACAATATTATTTCTCATAGCGTATTAACAATATTTTTACTAAATACTTAATTCCCTGTAATACTGTATCTTGTCACATTATGTCAGAACCTGAAAGACAACGATTTCAGAATTCAAAATAATCACTCATCCATTGACCATTCTTTTATTTTGTATTCAATCTTTCGCGTTGAAATACCAAGTATCTTTGCCGCTTTAGATTTACTACCATTTGTTGTTTGAAGTGTTTCGATGATAACCTTCTTCTCTATTTCCTTCATGGTTGCACCCGATGGGATACGAAAGGTTTCTTTTCTGGATTTTTTAGTATTTACATTAATGTTAGAAGGAAGATCGTTTGGTTCTATATATTCATTTCTTGCCATTACCACAGCTCTTTCGATTGCATTCTCAAGCTCTCTGATATTACCGGGCCAATCGTAATTATCCAGTAACTTTGCGCTCTGCGGAGTAATGCCTTTAATATCTTTCTTGTTCTTTTTTGAATATTTTACAAGAAAGTTATCAATCAGCAATCCAATATCTTCTTTCCTCTCTCTTAATAACGGGAGTTTCAGGTTAATAACATTTAATCTATAGTATAAATCTTCCCTGAATCTTCCTTCCTTGATCTCTTTCTCCAGGTCTCTATTTGTTGCAGCAATAATTCTAACGTCTGATTCAATGGTTTTTTCACCACCGACTCTTTCAAATTTCCCGGTTTCCAGCACTCTTAACAATTTGATTTGAACATGTGAATTCATCTCTCCTACTTCATCAAGAAAGAGACTGCCTCCATTAGCCAATTCAAACCTGCCCCGTCTCTGACTTATCGCGCCGGTAAAAGCACCCTTTTCGTGCCCGAAAAGTTCGCTTTCCAATACACCTTCTGATAATGAAGCACAATGAAGTGCTACAAATGGTTTGTCCTTTCTGTCACTACTGTAATGGATAGCATTAGCAATAAGCTCCTTTCCTGTCCCGGTATCACCATATATCAACACAGTAGCCGCTGTTGGGGCAATCTCTGTAATTGTCTTGAAAATAAGCTGAATCTCAGGCGTATTACCAATAATTCCTGAGAAATTATATTTATCCTTTAATTTCTGTTTCAACTCCTTGTTCTGTAATATCAGGAGCCGTCTCTCCAATATCTTTTTAAGTATCAATTCTAATTCTTCAATATTTACTGGTTTGGTCAAGTAGTCATCTGCACCCTTTTTCATCGCATCAATAGCAGTCTGTATAGAACTAAATGCCGTTATCATTACGACAGCAATATCAATATTTTCCTTCTTAACCTTTTCAATAATGGAAAAACCACTGATATCAGGCAACTTCATATCTGTAATTACTATATCAAAGTGCTCGGCTTCTATTAAATCCAATGCTTCATTGCCTGTATACGTACAACCTGTATCATAGCCATCCTGCAAGAGAATCTTTTTCAGGCCGTCGGCTGTGTTTTTATCATCATCTACTAATAATATTCTTGGTTTATCCATGATCTTTTTAAGACAAAGGTAATTCGATTATAAATTCCGCACTATTATTTTGATCTTTAAATCTTATATTGCCCCCATGGGCTTGGATAATATTCTTTGTAATGGCCAGGCCTACACCTGTTCCACCACTCTTTGTAGAATGAAAAAGGTCGAAGATCTTGTCATGCTGCTCACTGGGTATTCCGGGCCCTGTATCTTTTATAGATATATTCAAATAACCATCATTATGTGAAATGATTATATTTATATCCCCTCCTCCTGTCATCACTTCTATAGCATTTATTATTATATTCAGCAGTGCCTGCTTGAGTTTATCCTTGTCTACTGAAATTTGTGGAGAGTCTCTCAATACCCTTAAATATATATTAATCCCACTTAATTCTGCATGCGGATTGATTAGTGTGAGCAGTTCATTAAATATTTTAACAATATCTTCCTTCTTCCGTTCTAAATCACCAGATTTTGAGAAACTTAAACAATCCTTTGCTAATTTATTCAACCTTTTAATCTCTTCTTTAACCACTTTCACAACCTCGTGAAGTTCCTTCGTAGAGTTCAACTCATGTTTATCAATCTCTCTTTCCAACAATTCTATTTGTATATTGATCGCATTTAAAGGGTTCTTAATCTCATGTGCCAGTTCATTGCTATATTGCCCAAGTGTTGAAAAGGTCTTAGCCCTTACAAATTCTTCATTAAACATTTTCTCCTCTGTAATATCACGCATAACTCCTACTACATATTCAATCTCATTATTCCAACTCTTTATTACAGAATAATTTGTTATTACCCACTTTTCTTTCCCGTCTTTAGTCCTGATAAGATATTCGCGCGCAATCTTAGAACGTTTCTCTTCAAAAAGGTGAAGTCCCGGACATATGGTCAGCTCCAAACCATCTGAGGAGTGACAATTAAATATATCGTGGCAACCGTAATCACTCTTCATGATTTCTTCTTTGGTAATACCCACAATCTTTTCACATGCAGGATTGAACAATATTATCTTTCTATCCTTATCAAATATAAAGACACCATCATTGAGGTATTGTAATGCGATCTCCTGTATATTCTGGTCCTTAATCATGTTTGCCACTTAATAAATATTCTGCCAAAAAACCTGTAATTACTTTATGAAAGACCGGCTTTTAAGAACTCCCGGTTCATACGGGCAATATTTTCAATAGATATTTCCTTGGGACACTCTTTTTCACACTCTGTTTCATTGGTACAGTTTCCAAATCCCAATTCATCCATTTTGCCAATCATTGCAAGCGCCCGTTTCTTTGCCTCCGGCAGTCCTTGAGGAAGCAGGGTAAACTGAGAAACCTTTGCGCCTACGAAAAGCATGGCAGATGCATTGGGGCATGCGGCAACACAGGCTCCACAGCCTATGCAGGCTGCAGCATCCATTGCCTTTTCGGCTGACTCCTGAGGAACAGGGATAGCGTTTCCGTCAGGTGCACCGCCTGTATTAACCGATATATAACCACCCGCTTGAATAATTTTATCAAATACACTTCTGTCAAGAACAAGGTCCTTTACTACCTTAAAGGCCCTTGAACGCCACGGTTCAATTATCACTGTATCGCCATTCGAGAAATGACGCATATGCAGCTGGCAGAGCGTCGTTCCTTTTTCCGGGCCATGAGCACGGCCGTTTACCATGGTACCGCACGCACCGCAGATACCTTCCCTGCAGTCATGATCAAACGCTATAGGATCTTTACCTGAGAGAATCATTTCCTCATTGACAACATCAAGCATTTCAAGAAATGACATGTTTGTTGATACGTCCCTTGCCTTGTACGTCTCAAACCGTCCCTTGACATCGGGCCCCTTCTGGCGCCAGACTTTCAATTTAAGGTTTATGCAGCTTTTATTTCCGGCCTTTGTCACTTGTAGCTCCTTTGCGTTAATTCAACATTCTCAAATTCCAGGGGTTCTTTGTGAAATTTTGGCTTACTTCCCTCCCCGCGATATTCCCAGGCAGAAACATGACAGAAGTTTTCATCATCACGAAGTGCCTCATGTTCATCGGTCTGAAAATCCTCATTAAAGTGACAGCCACACGACTCTTTTCTTTCAAGGGCATCCATCACCATGAGTTCACCAAATTGCAGAAAATCTGCTACCCGTCCCGCTTTCTCAAGGCTCTGGTTAAACCCCTTTCCAGTCCCTCCCACTAAGACATTTTCCCAGAACTCCGCACGGAGGTCTGCGATAAGCTTTTTTGCCTTCTTAAGATCCTTCTCTTTTCTCGTCATGCCGCAATTCTCCCAGAGTATATGCCCCAGTTCCCTGTGAAAATCGTCTACTGTCCTTTTGCCCCCTATAGAAAGGAGCTTCTTTATACGTGTTTCTACCTGCAAAGAAGATTCGTTAAATGCACTATGGTCTTCTCTTGCTGTATCATGAGAAGACTTAGCAAGATAGTCGCCTATTGAATAAGGAATAATGAAATATCCGTCGGCAAGTCCTTGCATCAAGGCACTTGCTCCAAGACGATTTGCCCCGTGATCTGAGAAATTTGCCTCTCCCAGTACAAAAAGACCGGGAATTGTACTCATCAGGTTATAATCCACCCAGAGGCCTCCCATGGTGTAATGGACAGCAGGGTAGATCATCATGGGTGTCTCATAGGGATCCTGTGCCGTTATCTTTTCATACATCTCGAAAAGGTTGCCGTATTTCCTCGCAATAACATCACGCCCATCCTTCTCAATTGCATCCTTGAGATCAAGATATACAGCAAGTCGTGTGCCCCCCACCCCTTTACCCATATCGCATTGAACCTTGGCTCTTCTTGACGCTACATCCCTTGGTACCAGATTTCCAAAACGAGGGTATTTCTCTTCAAGGTAATAATCCCTTTCAGTTTCAGGAATCTGATCAGGAGGCCTCCTGTCTTCAGGACTTCTGGGAACCCAGACCCGGCCATCATTTCTAAGGCTTTCACTCATAAGTGTCAATTTTGACTGATATGTGCCATGAACCGGGATACAGGTAGGGTGAATCTGTACAAAACATGGATTAGCAAAGGAAGCACCTTTTCTGTATGACGCAAAGGCTGCAGAAATATTTGATCCCATGGCATTTGTTGAAAGATAGAATGCATTTCCGTAACCTCCGCTTGCCAACACAACAGCATCAGCCGCATGTTTTTCCAGTTCACCAGAGACAAGATTTCTGGCGATAATACCCCTTGCCTTTCCGTCTATTACCACGAGATCAAGCATTTCTCTTCTTGTAAAGAGCCTGACCTTACCGGCTGCTATTTGGCGTGAAAGCGACCCGTATGCACCCAGGAGAAGTTGTTGTCCGGTCTGCCCCCTGGCATAGAAAGTTCTAGATACCTGAGCGCCCCCAAAGCTTCTATTTGCAAGCTGGCCGCCTTACTCCCTTGCAAAAGGTACCCCCTGGGCAACACACTGATCAATAATATTATTGCTGATCTGTGCCAGGCGGTAGACGTTTGCCTCCCTTGACCTGAAATCACCACCCTTTATGGTATCATAAAAGAGACGCCATATACTGTCACCGTCATTCTGGTAATTCTTAGCAGCATTTATCCCTCCCTGTGCAGCGATACTGTGTGCACGGCGCGGACTATCCTGGATACAGAATGTCATTACTTCATAGCCCAATTCTGCAAGGGTGGCTGAAGCCGATGCACCGGCAAGACCTGTACCCACAACGATAATCTTTGATTTCGTCTTGTTTGCAGGATTTACCAGTTTCAACTCAAACCTGTGCCTATCCCACTTTTCAGAGAGAGGGCCATCCGGTATTTTTGAATCAAGTTGCATTTTTTGTCATTTCAAGAAATAAACGATATGTAAATCGGAAGCAAACCAAATCCAAACCCAACTGCAAGGCTGATGACTATACCCATCACACGAAAAAGTGACATATACCCTGAGTTACTTACCCCCAGTGTCTGGAAAGCACTCCAGAACCCGTGACTCACATGGATAGCTACAATGATCATGGACACAATATAAAAGAAAGCATAACCGGGATTTGAAAATGTTTCTAATACGATTTGATATATAGTCTGATCTGTTTTCTCCACAAAGTGAAAATCAACAAGATGAAGGACAATAAAGAGTAGTATAAACAAACCGGTATATAGCATTGTCACAGAACCGATTGTTCGTCCACCTGCATTCTTCTTAATCAAGTACTTTTCAGGCCTCGCACGGAAATTTTCATAAAAAAGATAAGCACCGATGAAAACATGGGTCACTGCAAAGAAAAGAAGTCCAATTTCTGTGAGGATTACGAGTGGGCCTAACGCATGGAGACGCTCGGAATAGGAGTTAAATGCATCTTCACCCGCACAAATAGTCAGGTTGCCTGCAAGATGAGCTATCAGGAAGATACAAAAGCCGAGTCCGGTAAGAGCCATAATCAGCTTTTTTCCGATTGAAGATCTCAGTGTACAAATAAACCAGTTCAAACCCCACTGCATAATTTTCTGGCATACGTCTCATGGACAAGAGCCATATGCTATTTTATAAGGTTAAGCCCAGCTTCCAAACTTAAAATGAAATACCCTGACAAAGCTTTTTAACGGCATCTGCAGATTTCTTTAAGGCTTCAGATTCTTCCTCATTAAGCTTTATCTCAATAATTTGCTCGAGCCCATTCTTACCAAGCTTGGCAGGAAGGCCAATGAATATATCATCAAATCCATATTCACCGTTACATAATACAGTACACGGTAATATCTTTTTCTTATCCTTTACAATTGAATCAATCATTTCAACAATTGAAGCCGCCGGTGCATAAAAAGCGCTTCCTGTCTTCAGAAGACTGACTATCTCAGCACCTCCGTCTCTCGTCCTTTTGACTATGGCATCTAGCCTGTCTTCAGGAATCAATTCTGTAACAGGTATGCCTGCTACTGTTGTATATCTTGCTAAAGGAACCATAGTATCACCATGCCCCCCAAGAACAAAAGTATGCACATTTTCCACCGAAACATTTAATTCCATTGCTATAAAGGCTCTCATTCTTGATGTGTCCAGAACACCTGCCATACCAATAACCCTCTCCCTGGGAAATTTACTCACCTTATACGTCACATAAGCCATTACATCAAGTGGATTAGATACCACAATTAGGATTGCATCTGGAGACTTCTCCACTACCTGGCCTACAACACTTTTTACAATATCTGCATTAACTTTAACCAGATCATCCCTGCTCATTCCCGGTTTTCGTGGCAAACCGGATGTTATAACAACTAAATCTGAATTATCAGTTTCTTCGTATGAATTAGTTCCGATAATCCTGCAATTATAGTTGTAAATTGGACCTGCTTCCATCAAATCAAGCCCCTTACCCTGCGGTAACCCTTCAACTATATCAACAAGCACAATATCTCCATATTCCTTTTCAGCAAGCCTTTGTGCGGTTGTTGCCCCCACATTTCCAGCGCCTATAACGGTTATCTTCATTTACACAATCCTTTTAAAAGTAAATTACTCCAACAAAAAAACCCACCTTGTCGGTGGGTTTTTTTTGAAATCATTATTTTGTTTCTAAACAAATACTTGTATCAATGTATTAATCACTCAATAAACCAACATTTCTATTAAAATTGTGGTGGCTGTATGGGTCACTATGACAGGACTGACATCTCAACTTGATATTACCCTCTTCCTCCCATCTCCCAAATAGCTTACCATGTATAGACTTATCGCTCATATCGAGCTGTGCATGAATCGGCCCGCCAATATGACAATTTTCACAAACCTTCGCCTCGGCTGCATTTGACCGTGAAAACAAATGTCTGGGGTGACAACCCTCACAACTTCCTCCCGGTCCTGTGTCCCATGACTTGTTTAAACCAAGCATATGGCATTTCCTACAATCCTCCCGCATCACTGCATCTTTAGTACTTACCGCAACTCCAGCAATTTCAGCGACTACGTGTCCTTTGTAATGGTTGCTCTGTGCAAAATCGTTATACATTGTCACATGGCATTCACCACATTTGCTTGGCAATACCCTGCCTTCTCTCTCAACGATCTTCCCATGATCATCTCCATGACATTCCAGGCACGACACACCGCTTTTCGAATGTGGACTATTCGTCCATTCTTTTACAATTTTCGGAGTTGCATGCCTATGGCAGGCATAGCAATCATCCTCAGAAAATATACCAAAAGGCGGAATCTTCTTCTCTGCATATACCTTATATACATCTGCACTCCAACTTGGATGCACAACCCCTATGTGGCAGTCCGTACAGAAGAAATCTTCAAGGCTACCATCTTCTCCCTTTCTCTTAGATTGCGAAACGTACTCAAGATGTGTTTTGTCTTTTGTAAACTCTTCATTATTGGTATGACATCTAGCGCAGTTACCATTTACAATAGACACACTATCTTCGGCTATTTCAATAAACAGACCCGAATTTACACTGGTAAGATAGGTTTTCCTCGCGTGTTCAAATGAATCGTGTGCGCCATCACTTAACTTTGCGTGCAAGAAACCCTTCAGTCCGGGACCGATATGACAGGTATGACAACTATGTACATGCTCATTATGATGCTTTGAACTCATAAAGGAATCGTAGTGCACATCCATTTCATGGCAACTGCCACAGAATTCACTTGATTCAGCATAATGCCAGAACTTCTTACCACCAACCAAACCAACCGCCACTAAGATAATAAAGACAACACCTACTAATTTCTTTCGTTTGCCTATCTCCCCTATAATCAGCTTTACGAGATTGACAACCTTATCCTTTAAACATCCGCATTCCATTGAGTCCTCCTTAATTGTTATCTATACGATGACTTATGCAACTTGATATCTTAATTTAAAATGACGAATTCTGGAATGTTACCAAAATATAACTGCAATATCAAGACCTTTTTAACACAAAGAAACTCCATCCTATTTGGTATTGATTTAGGCGAAAATTGGTTGTATAATGGCAAATTCAACGTTTATTCAGCAATAAACTAATGCTTTAAACTATATCACTTTATTGAGTTAAGGAGGAAGTAATTGAAGAGGATTCTTATTTTTCTAATAGTTCTATTTTTTTATGTAACAAGCTCGTATGCACAAACACCTGAAAAATCAGGGGAAAAGAAAAGTTGCCCTGATTGCAACAAAATATATACAACTGAGGACATATTTTGCCCTCAAGATGGAAAAAAGCTGATATCACAGACTACCGAATCTGATACAAATCAGACCACTGAAACGGCTACAAGTCAGACCACTGAGGCAGATACGAGTAAAATAACCCAGGAGGTAAAGGCTGAAGAAAGCCAGGAAACTTCGGAATCAACAGACGATGAAGTATTTCAAAAGGTTGAGAAATATATTCAATCCGCAAATTCTTTGCGCGAAATCCAAAGCGACTATATTGGTGCATTGGATTTATATAAAAAGGCTTTAGAGCTAGACCCTGAAAGGCCATCTCTTCACTGGTATATAGCAGGTGTTTACTGGAAGCTGGACAACCACAAAAAGGCACTGGAACATCTTGAAAAATGCAGGAATCTGATGCCTCAGATACCAGAAGAATTAAATGAAGTAGACGATTTTATTGGCAAGGTAGCAGAATACCTGAACGTATCGGAGAAAAGAACACTTGCCACAAAACGAATAAATGACAGAAGGGCAATAATGGAAGAAGCTCTAAATAATTTCAAAGATAAATGGGAAGAAATGGTACTTGTGCCTGCAGGCGAATTTGTAATGGGAAGCAGCGAGGAGGATTTTATTCCGGAAGAGATGCCACAACACACAGTAAACCTTGATGCATACTATATTGACAAATATGAGGTCACAAACGCACAATACTGGGAATTCCTGGTATACATGGAAAGAACCGGTGACCACAGTAAATGTTCCCCATCAGAACCTCTTAGCAAAAGCCACCTACCCGGCAACCCCTATAGAGGCTACGAATATAAATATTACAATTTCCCTGATTATCCTGTTACCAGAATAGATTGGTATGATGCTTATGCATATGCCGCATGGGCTGGTAAGCGCCTGCCAACTGAAGCTGAATGGGAGAAGGCTGCAAGGGGTACAGACGGAAGGAGATTCCCATGGGGCAATGTCTGGGAAGTTAGATTCTGTAATGTCGGAACTGATAGTAATTTGCCTGTTACTGTGGGAAGTTTCGAGGAAGGTAACAGCGTTTTTGGCTGTTACGATATGACAGGAAGTGTCTCTGAGTGGTGTAATGACTGGTATCATCCTGAATATTATTATAATTCCCCCAAGAAAAATCCTAAGGGACCTCTGGAGGGTACCGGTAAAAGAATTATCAAGGGAGGGTCTATGTTTGCACAGAATGTCTACAAGTTGCGCTGCGCGGTAAGGATGTTCGGCGAGCCAAGTGATAGAAACAAAAGCGTCGGCTTAAGGTGTGCAAAGGACACAAATTAAACATCCTGGTGACCTGCCAGACAATCGTTCTGGCGGGTCAGTCAGTATATCTAATCTATTTTCCATATCAATATTATTCCATTATTTGCACCGGACGCAAGAAGCTTACCGTCCGGACTAAATGCCAATGATCTAAGCGCATCCCAATGGCCGGTTAATGATTTCAGCAGTTTTCCAGTCTCTACATCCCAGAACATAACCATCTCATCACCCCATGAACATGAAGCTATAAGCCTGTTGTCCGGATGAAATACTGACGAGGTAACACCCCAATTGTGACCGTTCAAATCCCACAATTTTTTCCCAGATGCAATATCCCAGACTAAAACTGTATCACGACCAGCAGAAACGATAAATTTTGAATCAGAACTCACATCCAGGGCATTAACACGCATTCCATGTCCTATCAACTCATTTAACATCTTCCCTGTCGCTACATCCCAAATCATTACACTCCTATCATATGCAGAAGATACTAAAAGTGTACTATCATTAGCAAAGTCTAATCCGCTGATCTCCTTCTTTTGCCCGGTTAAGGTTTTCATCTCCTCCCACGAGTCAACATCCCAGAGCTTGATTTCTTCCCAGGAGCTTGATGCAAGTATCTTTGAATCATGGCTGAAAACTACAGAATACACACTTTCAGAATGAGCATTAAGTGTCTTTATTTCTTTACCGGTTGAAACATCCCATATCTTTACATCACCTTCATGTGCGCCTGATACAATAAGCTTGCTGTCGTGGCTGAATGCTACAGAGTTAACCTCCTCCTTATGTCCCCTTAAAGTCCATTTCTCTTTAAATCCAGCCGCATCCCAAACCTTGACTGTTCTGTCCCACGCTGCAGATGCCAGATATTTACCATCAGGGCTGAATATCATTACATTAATGTCTCTACCGTGCCCTGCGATTAATCCTAATTTCTTTCCTGTATTCACATCAAAAAATATAATGTTATGGTCAAAAGGGCTTGCCGATGCTAGTATGGAAGAGCTTTGTGTAAAAGCCACTGATTTGGTACCCCGGCTATGACCTTTTACCGACCACACCTCTTTGCCCGTGTAGATATCCCAGAGCTTCGTCGTGCCATCTTTTGAGCCTGAACCTACAAACCTGCCGTCATGACTGAATTCTACAGAATTTACTTCCCATGTATGACCAACTAATTTCCAAGTCTCTTTACCTGTTTCTACACTCCATATTCTTGCAGTATTGTCACCAGAACCGGATGCAAGTAATTTACCATCAGGGCTGAAATCTAATTCGATAACACTATATGCATGCCCTCTTAATGACCTTATTTCCTCCCCGGACGAAGTATCCCAGAGTTTTATAATATTATCAGATGAACCTGAGGCCAATAGTTTTCCATCAGGGCTGAAGGCTATAGTATTAACATCTTTTTCATGGCCTTCTAATATTCTTGTCTCCTCCCACGTACTCACATCCCATAATGTAATATTATTATCATACGTGCCTGCAGTTGCAAGCAGCTTGAAATCCGGACTGAAAGACAAAGAGATAACAGTCTGACTGGTACTGGATAAGATCTGTATCTCATTTCCTGAAGGTATTTCCCAAATCCTGACTGTCCCGTCCTGTGCTCCTGATGCAAGCAGCTTTGAATCCGGACTGAACGTTATTGATTGAACAGCCTCTTTGTGCCCAAAGAGAAAGCATATCGAATTATGTGTACTGGTATCAATTATGTTTACACCTACTTTAGTAGCAACGGCCATATATTTATCATCAGGTGAAAAAGCTATCTTGCTGACCCATGAAACACCCATCTGACGAATGGCCTTATCCTGAATATTCCATGGAAGCTTCTTGTTTTCCGCAATGCATTTTTCACCTGCAAAAGAAGAAAGCAAGAGAGTAAATATTGCCGCATAATAAAAAAAGCTATTCTTCAAGTACATATATATTCTTACCTCCATCAAAAACTGGAATAATTCTTTTTTAAAGATTATAACGATCAATGTCTATTTTGCAAGTGATTCAATATCCAAGAGAAGTCCATTCTCGGAGCCGTTAAAATCATTTAAACACCATTCAATATGGAATCCAAATCTTCTTGATAATTTTTGTTTGCAATAAATATACCTCTAAATATAATTGATACCTTAAACTTAATTGCCTGTAAGACTTTGCAATTCCCGTCCGAACAAATTTGACGGGCAGGCAGGCGGGTGGCGATATACCATATAAAACAATAGATTTAAGAGGGAAATTAATGGAAACCAAATTTAATAGAGCAGTAAATATCATAAAAATTATGATAATGACGTTAATAATTAGTCTTTCTTTCTACGTGACAAGATGTGGTTTGTGTGCAGAGGAACCAGATGAGATGGAAAACCTTCTTCCACCTATGGACAATTATGCAGAAATAGAAGCGAAGATCCTTGAATTAAGCGAAGAATTATCCTACAAAAACATAATGTCAGCCAGGAAAACCGAAGGACTTGTAAAAGACCCTGGAATTATTGTGGGAAAGGTAAAAGTGGTAACTACGCATTCTGACAAACCCGAAAGGCATTCGGAAGACACCATTGTTTATCTGGAACATGTTCTCGGTCACAGTTATCAACCTGTAATCAAAAGACATTCTATTAAAACCGGACATATTGCATTTACCAAAGAGAATGGAATGCCTGCTGAACCACCAATCATGGACCAGTGGAATGTAGAGTTTATACCTCACGTTCTTCCTATTCTAAAAGGCTCCACTATAGATTTTCCTAATACAGACAATGTCCGTCATAATGTATATTCACCTGAACCTATTCCGGGCACACACAGAATGCTAAGCCTGGGCACTTATGATCCAAATGTTATCAAGATAATACGTCTGGACAAACCAGGAGAAATCCAACTCAGGTGTAACGTACATAAGGAAATGTCGGCATTCATTGTTGTTCTAGACAATCCTTACTTCACATTAACCGACAAAAGCGGTGAGTTCACCATTGAAAACGTCCCTCCCGGAAAGTATACGCTTAAGACATGGCATGAAAAATTTAAGCCTGTTAGTACGGAGATAACAGTAGGACCGAATGAGACTGTAGAGGTTGAGCTTCCCTCCATTTCAGAAAAACGTGAACCAAGAGAGAAAACAAGGTAAGACATGTAAATGTTTAAGTCGCCAGGCTATAAAGATATTAGCGCAGTCATTCAGGCGCTAATCTTCATGGAAATAAATACCAGAACGTTACTTTGTCACAGATTCTTTGGCTTCTTCACCCAGGGCTTCAGCCTCTTTATGAGCTTTTATCTTTTCAATAGCTTTAGCTTCTTCAATAGCTTTAGCATCTGCTATTTCCTTAAATGCGTCTTCCTGTTCCATGGCTCCCGTAAGCTTCGCCTCAAATGATAAAAGGCTTGGCGAGCCTTTGCCGGTCTGCTTGACCATCCTATATTTCTCAAATTCATCTCGTGCCTCCGCTGGCTTACCCAGCTTCTCCAGTGCTGCTGCTTTATTATAATAAGCATCTGCAAAACCACGATCGATCTGAATTGTTTTCTCATATTCTTCTAATGCCTCGTCCAATAGACCCTGCTTATGATATAGAGTGCCAAGATTGAAGTGCGCGTTCACGTAATCAGGGCTGACCTCTATAACCTTCTTGTTCTCTTCAATGGCTTCTCTATACATTTCTTTACTGGCATAGATCACACCCAGGTAATAATGCGCATCTGCCATTTTTGGGTCTAATTCTAATGCTTTTCTCAATTCATTAGTCGCTTCTTCGCTGTTACCTTTAAGATAATGTACCAGCCCTAAATTACTATGCGTATCTTTATTACCAGAATTTAATTCTTCTGCCTTCTTTAATGCCTTCAGCGCTTTATCATATTCTTCAGTAGCAATATACGCAATACCCAGATTGAAATGGACCTTATCATAACTGGGTTTAAGCTCCTTAGATCTTTCGTAAGACAAAATAGCTTTGTCAATTACGTTATAGTCATGATATGCAACACCCAGATTAAAATGGGCGCTTGAATTATAAGGATCATACTCTAGAACCTTATTATATTGCTCAAAGGCGAGATCCATATTCTTCAATTGTTGATAATAGATCCCCAGCTTTATACGGGCTTTTGAATCTTTCGGGTTCATTTCAATTGCCCTCTTATAAATCACAATTTTATCATCCGGCACTCCAATTTTATTATATGTGTCTGTGAGCTTCGTATTGGCTTCATTATAATCCGGACGAATTTCAATTGCCTTTCTAAATTCCATTGCAGCCTCTTCCAGCATTTCCTTTTTAAAATAAACATCTCCCAATTTATAATAAACCTCAGCAATGTTCTTATCTATATCAATAGCCTGCTTATACTCTTCAATGGCCTTATCCGTCTTATCCTCAAGGACAAGCTTGTCTCCAATATCAATATGGTTTTGTGCATTATCACAACCAATGACAATTCCAATTAGAAAGACCACAAATAAATACCTGTATCTCTTCAAAAATTCAGAAAACATCTAAGTTAACTCCTTCCAATGCATACATAATTATAGCCCACCAGACTAACAGGTGGGCTTTGTAATACTTCTCCAGTTATTTCTTTTTTTCGACTTTCTTGTCTTTGGTACAGATCACTGCCGCGCTGTTCTTTTATGAGACGGTATTCAACGGCTATCTTGTTCTAATATCCAGTCTTTGAAACTTGGAATAAGGTACCTCTGAATCTGTTCCTTGTCTTCAATTCCTCGTAACGCAAGCGCTGCGCCCTCTTTGCCTGTTTTTGCCTTCATTATCTTGCTATAAGCTATATAATCGCCGTACGCCTGAGGTCTATTGCCCATTGAAGCATAAATCTGTCCTCTGTTATAATAGGCATCCTGGTAGTTCCTGTCTATCTCTAGCGTTAAATCATACTCCGCTATTGCCCTCTTTAATTCTCCCCTTTTATGGTATACCACTGCTATGTTAAATTGAGAGTTGATATGTTTTGGATCAATCTCCAGTGCCTTCCGGTTCATCTTTAGAGCCTCATCCCAATTCTCCTGAAAGGCATACACTATTCCCTTCTGATAATATGCCTCTATATTATTCGGATCAATCTCCAGTGCCTTGCCGTAGTGTTTCATAGCATCATCAAAATTCTTTTCCCTAAGTTGTATCATCCCATAATCAACGTATACTGAAGCGTAATTTGGATTTATTTCCAGGGTCTTCTTGTATTCAACCATCGCATCTTCCAGCCTGTTGGTTTTGAGATACGAAACAGCCAGGTTATAATGTGCATTGTCATAGCCTGGTTGCATTTCTATAGTTTTCATATATAGAGGAATAGCTTTATCCTCAAACAGGTTCATATCCTGATAAGCAACTGCCAGATTATAATAGATAAATGGGTTATCAGGATCCAACGTCAGCGCTTCCTCGTATTCAGTGATTGCATTTCTTGTCTGGTCCCACTTATGATAGAGTACCCCAAGGTCTATGCGGGCTATAGGATCATCCGGATCTTCCTCTATAGCGTTGTACTTCTTCTCAAAATAAGAGTCAGGGGCACCCATTTCTATAAATGTTTCCGAAAGTCTCTTATAAGCCTCTACAAACTTAGCATCCAGCTTAATTGCCTTTCTATAATGTATAGCTGCATCTTCAAGCTCTTGTTTCTTCGCATAAGTATTGCCTAAGCCAAAGTGTGCTTCTGGCGAATTTGGATCCCTTTCAATAGCTTTCTTAAACTCTATTGCTGCATCCTCAACCTTACCCTGTTCTAATAATGTCTGACCTACTTCAACATGGTTCGTCGCTTTTCCACAACCAACCAAAGCTACTAATATTACAAATGATACTAAAATACTCGTTTTCTTGATTTCGTTTTTGATTGATGTCAACATGCATTCCCTACCTGAAAAGATTAAAAAAAATACTCTTACAATAATTATACACAAAAAGTCTGCAAATAGTTTAACTAAATTTTGTATTACAATAAAAAAACCCACCATTTCGGTGGGTTTCCTTATAATAACACAACACCACTAAAAAATAAGGGAGCCAGGCAAAAACCCGGCTCCCTTGATATTACTTCAAACTTCTATATACATCAAATCAATGATGAACGCCATGCTTACCAGCCTTCATCCCTAACTCTTTAAGCTTCCTGTTGATGTACTCAACC
>Ga0208639_1001262_pt1 | contig 16781 bp, 24 predicted proteins | sample ETNtaG_33_FD_185772 | JGI IMG/M metagenome (GOLD analysis project Ga0208639, IMG submission 185772) | Marine microbial and viral communities from oxygen minimum zone, Eastern Pacific Ocean - ETNP201310SV76 (SPAdes) (version 2) | ecosystem: Environmental > Aquatic > Marine > Oceanic ...
ACTCACTAATTTAGGATTTGAAAAATTATCTGGTAAATTAATTTGATCTATTTTATCAGATAAAGCGCGTTTTATTTCACCTGCAGCAGCTATTATCACTTTCGAACCTTCATTTAAACCATCTCCACTATAGTCTAAAGTGTCAATAGTAGTTTTTGTCTGGAAATGCAAATCTCTTTTCCAGTCTACCCTCTCTAAGAAGTGAGTGAAATATTCCTTCTCATCATTCACATTGAGAGAATTCTCTTCATCACAAATAAATAAATATTTTGCCAAGGACATTTGTCCTGTACCTAATATATGATTAGCAATGGTTAATAATTCTTGTGGTTTTCTGATTGGATTATAAGGGGTGTAGCGCTCACTGCCAACAGCTAATAATAGAGGATGAACTCCTGAAGCATCTACTGCATTTACGGATCTTAATCCTGGAATTTCTTTTTCAATAGCACTACCACTTATCTCATGAATCAAAGCTCCAAACTGAGAATCCTCTTGAGGTGGTCGACCAACAACTGTAAAAGGCCAAATTGCATTTTCCTTTGCATAAACCTTCTTTACCTTCATTACAGGAAAATCATGAGTCAAACTATAATATCCTAAATGATCTCCAAAAGGACCCTCTGGCTTTGTTTCATTTGCATGAATTTCACCACAAATTACAAAATCAGCATCTGCAGAAATTGTATAACCATCTTTCTTTGCATATCTGAATCTTCTTTTTCCTAACACTCCAGCAAACGAAAGTTCAGACATACCTTCCGGCAAAGGCATAACTGCAGAAAAGGTATGTGCAGGAGGACCCCCTACAAAAACAGAAACCTTTAAAGGTTCTCCTATCTTATTTGCTTTCTTCTGATGAATTCCAATTCCTCTATGTATCTGATAATGCAAACCGATTTCTTCATTTTGAATATATTCATTTCCAGATAATTGAATACGATACATTCCTAAATTGGAATTCAAAATACCCGGATTCTCAGGATCTTCTGAATAGACTTGAGGTAAAGTAATAAAAGCTCCACCATCCTTTTCCCAACATTTTATTTGAGGTAAATCTTCAATTTTTACTTCTTTAAATCCTTTAAATCTTACTTTCTTAGGAATAGAATAAATACCATTTAAAGCTGTAAACAATGATTTAAAAGGAGTTTTTAGAGCAGAAATAGGATTTGTTTTAAGTTCAATAAGTTGTTTTACAATCTCTAAACTATCACGAAACATAAATCTACTCCTATCTAACGTTCCAAACAAATTTGAAACAGCTTTGTAATTACTTCCTTTTATATTTTCAAAAAATATTGCTTTTCCTCCTTTCTCAAATTCATTTAAATGAAGAGATGCCATATCCAAATCAGGATTTACTTCATCAGTAATTATTTTAATTTCTGCTTTCCTGTCTAAATCAGTAATACATTCTTGTAAGGATTTATAACTCATAGCTCAAAAATAAAAAAGGAAGCCAATTGACTTCCTTATTTCTAAATTTTAATTTATTTTATCTATTTTCTATAGAAACATATTGTCTCGCAGATGATCCAGTATAAACCTGTCTTGGTCTTCCAATTGGTTCGTGATTTTCTCTCATCTCTTTCCATTGTGCAATCCAACCAGGAAGTCTTCCTAAAGCAAACATTACCGTAAACATATCAGTTGGAATACCTAACGCCCTGTAAATAATTCCAGAATAGAAATCTACATTAGGATATAATCCTCTTTCTTTAAAGTATTCATCATTAAGAGCAACTTTTTCTAATTTCTTAGCAATATCTAATACAGGATCGTCAATACCAAGTTCATCTAATACATCATCAGCTGCTTTTTTAATAATAGTAGCTCTTGGATCAAAGTTTTTATAAACTCTATGTCCGAATCCCATTAATCTAAATGAATCTTCTTTATCCTTTGCTTTGGCAACATATTTATCTACATCACCTCCGTCCTCTTTAATCTCTTCAAGCATTTCAATTACCGCTTGATTTGCTCCTCCATGCAATGGACCCCAAAGTGCTGCAATTCCAGCTGATACAGAAGCGTATAAACTCGCGTGGGATGAACCTACAATTCTGACAGTAGCAGTAGAACAATTTTGTTCATGGTCAGCATGTAAAATTAATAATTTATCTAATGCTTTTGAAACAATAGGATTTACTTCAGTTTCCTCTGTTGGAAGTCCAAACATCATCTGTATAAAGTTCGCTGTGTAACTCAAACTATTTTTAGGATACATTATTGGCTGACGCATTCTATTTTTAAAACTCCATGCAGCAAGAGTTGGAAGCTTTGCAATTGCTCTAATTATAGTTCCGTCTATCGCTTCTTTAGATCTATTAGGATCTAATGATTTTGGATAAAAAGCAGTTAATGAAGAAACTAATGATGATAAAACTCCCATAGGGTGGGATTTAGATGGGAAACCATCTAAAATTGATTTTACATCTTCATGAACTAAAGAATGAGTTGCTATCTCATTTACAAAAAAATTTAATTCTTCTTTTTCAGGTAGTTCACCATAAATAAGTAAAAATGCAACTTCTAAGAATGTAGATTTCTCTGCTAATTCCTCAATAGAATATCCTCTATATCTTAATATTCCTTCCTCTCCATTTAAAAATGTAATACTACTCTCACAAGAACCAGTATTTTTAAATCCTCTATCTAAAGTAATAAGACCTGATTGTCCTCTAAGTTTACTTATATCGAGTGCATTTTCATTTTCAGCACCAGTTATTACTGGTAACTCATAAACTTCTCCATCATAATGCAACTCCGCTTTATTTCCCATGATTATCTTTTTTTATCGTCTGTAAATGTAATAAATTCATATGAATTTATTAAACAAATTTGAATGCTTTTCCGGTATAAATAGCTTCTTCTCCTAACATCTCTTCAATTCTAAGTAGTTGATTGTATTTTGCCATCCTATCTGACCTAGAAGCAGATCCCGTTTTTATTTGTCCGCAATTTAGTGCAACAGCCAAATCTGCAATTGTTGTATCTTCCGTTTCTCCTGATCTATGACTCATTACAGAAGTATAAGAATTCTTCTGTGCCATTTTAACAGCATTTATTGTTTCAGTTAAAGTACCTATCTGATTTACTTTTATTAAAATAGAATTTGCTGTACCATTTTCAATTCCTCTTTTTAATCTTTCAACATTAGTAACAAACAAATCATCACCAACTAACTGAACTTTATCTCCTATCTTTAATGTCAGATTTTTCCATGCATCCCAATCATCTTCATCCAAACCATCTTCTATTGAAAGAATCGGATATTTTTTAGTCCAATCTGCCCAATAATCAACCATTTCTGAGGGAGTTAATTTATCTCCTGTAGACTGATGAAAATGATAAACATTTTCTTTATTATTATAAAATTCGGATGCTGCTGCATCCATTGCGATATACATATCTTCTCCTGCTCTGTATCCTGCAGATTCAATTGATTTAAGTACTATCTCAATTGCTTCTTCATTAGAACCTAAATTTGGAGCAAAACCTCCTTCATCTCCTACATTTGTAGAATGACCTTGAGATTTCAATTCTTCTTTCAAATGATGAAAAACTTCAGTTCCCATTTTTAATCCTTCTGAAAATGAAGTAGCTCCAATAGGCATTACCATAAACTCCTGAAAGTCAATACTATTATCAGCATGAGAACCTCCATTCAAAATATTCATCATAGGAATAGGTAGTTCCTTTGCATTTACACCTCCTACATAATTAAAAAGAGATTGTTCACTTTCCAGAGCTGCAGCTTTTGCAGTTGCTAATGAAACTGCAAGCATTGCGTTTGCTCCTAAATTTGCTTTGTTTGATGTTCCATCCAAATCAATCATTTTCTGGTCAATAGTAGATTGATCAGAAACATCAACTCCATTTAATTCTTCATTTATATCAGTTTTAATATTCTGAATTGCTTTTAAGACTCCTTTACCTAAATAAATTCCTTTATCTCCATCTCTTAATTCCACTGCTTCATATTTGCCAGTTGAAGCTCCAGAAGGTACAGCCGCTCTTCCCATAATACCATTTTCTGTATAAACTTCCGCTTCAACAGTTGGATTCCCTCTTGAATCTAAAATTTGACGTGCATGAATTTTCACTACTTTACCCATTAGTTATTTTTTATATTATCTATAAAATCATCAAATAAATATCTAGAATCATGTGGTCCTGGTGAAGATTCTGGGTGATACTGAACTGAAAAACAATTCTTGTTTTTTATTTTAATTCCTTCAATAGTATCATCATTCAAATTTAAATGTGTTACTTCTACATTCTCATTTTTCTCAATATCCTCTTTTGAAACTCCAAAACCATGGTTCTGGGAAGTAACTTCTGCTTTTTGAGTTGACAAATTAATTACCGGATGATTAATTCCTCTATGTCCATTATGCATCTTATAAGTAGAAATACCTTCAGAGAGAGCAATTGCTTGATGTCCTAAACAGATACCAAAAACTGGCTTACCATCTGAAGTAATCTGCTTTACTTGCTCAATAACTCCGGGCATTGCTGATGGATCTCCTGGACCATTTGATAAAAAGAAACCATTAGGATTCCAATCATTCATCTTCTCATATGAAGTATGCATTGGAAAAACCTTCAGAAAACATCCTCTATCAGTTAAACATTTTAAAATATTTCTTTTAACTCCTAAATCCAGAACTGCTACTCGAATTCCTGCATCTTCATCTCCTACACAATAAGACTCTTTTGTTGATACAGAAGAAGATAATTCTAATCCCTCCATAGATGGAACTTCTGACAATTTAGATTTTAATTCTTCTATATCTAAAGTTTCGGAAGAAATAATTGCATTCATAGCACCTTTATCTCTTATATACTTTACTAAAGAACGAGTATCTACATCCGAAATAACAACTTTATCTTGATTTATAAAATAGTCATTTAATTCCATATCAGCATCTGCTCTCGAAAAACCTTTATTAAAATTTCTACAAATTAAACCAGAAATCTTCATATCGTCAGACTCAATCTCATTAGGATTTGTACCATAATTTCCAATATGAGCATTTGTTGTTATCATTAACTGACCAAAATATGAAGGATCAGTAAATACTTCTTGATATCCAGTCATTCCTGTATTAAAACACAACTCACCTGTTGCAGTTCCAATTGACCCAGCTGCTTTACCATAGAAGATAGTCCCATCTTCAAGTAATAGAATTGCTGATTGTTTTTTTTGGTATTTCATATTTGCTATAAATTTATAAAAAAAGGATAAAACAATATATGCTTTATCCTTAAATTTATTTTATCATAAAAAAACTATTTATCCTGCTTTATTGTCTTCAGATGAATCTTCAGAACCTTCTTCATTAGTATCTTCTTTTTCTTCTACAGGAGATTCTTCCTCTTTTACTTCTTCTGCAGGAACTTCTTCAGCTACTGGAGCATCTTCCTCTTTTACTTCCTTTTCAGGAACTTCTTCAGATACAGGAGACTCTTCCTCTTTTACTTCTTCTGCAGGACCTTCTTCAGCTACTGGAGCATCTTCCTCTTTTACTTCCTTTTCAGGAACCTCTTCATCTACTGGAGACTCTTCCTCTTTTACTTCCTTTTCAGGAACCTCTTCAGTTACAGGAGACTCTTCCTCTTTTACTTCTTCTGCAGGAACTTCTTCAGCTACTGAAGCATCTTCCTCTTTTACTTCCTTTTCAGGAACCTCTTCAGCTACTGGAGTTTCTTCAACTATATCCTCAGTATTTTTTGTTTCTTCTACAACTTCTTCTGTAGGAACTTCTTCATTAGTTGGAGTCTCGATAGCTACCGATTCTGTTGTTTTAGCAGAAGACCTTCTTCTAGTCTTCTTCTTTTTAGGCTTGTCAGTAGTATATGTTTCATTATAATCCACTAACTCAATAAATGCCATCTGAGCATTGTCCCCTAATCTGTTGCCTAACTTTAATATTCTAGTATAACCACCTGGTCTGTCAGCTACTTTTGAAGATATATCACCAAATAATTCTGTAACAGCTTCCTTTTGTTTTAAGTAAGAGAAAACAATTCTACGAGAATGAGTCGTATCATTCTTTGATTTTGTAATTAATGGCTCCACATATAATCTTAAAGCTTTTGCTTTTGCTAATGTGGTTTTGATTCTTTTATGTTCAATTAATGAACATGCCATATTTGCAAGCATAGCTTTTCTATGTGCAGCTTTTCTTCCTAAGTGATTAAATTTCTTTCCGTGTCTCATTTTTACTAATCGTTGTTATTTAGATTATATTTTGATACATCAAACCCAAAGTGTAAGTTCTTTTCTTCTACTAATTCTTCTAACTCAGTTAATGATTTTTTACCAAAGTTTCTGAATTTTAATAAGTCATTTTTAGAGAAAGATACTAATTCCCCTAAAGTAAATACTTCAGCATGTTTTAAACAATTAAGGGATCTTACAGATAAACCAAGATCAACTAATGTCGTTTTTAATAATTGACTCATATGTAACGAATCTTCATCAAATTCATTATCATCTTCTGTATCAAAATTAATTTTTTCATCAGAAAACAACATGAAGTGCTGTATTAATATTTTAGCAGCTTCCGTTAAAGCTTCTTTTGGATCAATTGAACCATCTGTAACAATATCTACGTTTAGTTTCTCAAAATCTGTTTTTTGTTCTACTCTGTAATTTTCAACATTATATTTCACATTCTTAATAGGAGTGAAAATAGAATCAATAGCAATAGTTCCTAAAGCAGTTTCATCATCTTGATTTTCTTCTGCAGGAACATATCCTCTACCTTTTTCAATTGTAAACTCCATCTCAAAATCCGTTTTCTTATCTGTAGTACAAATTATTTGTTCTGGATTTAATACTTGGAAATTTGAAAGACTAGAACCTAATTCAGCAGCTGTAATAATTTCTTTTTTAGAAATTTTCATTGTAGCCTTTTCAGTGTTCTCGTCCTCAATTTGTTGTTTAAATCTAATTTGTTTAAGGTTTAATATGATTTCAGTAACATCTTCTACTACACCTTTAATAGTTGTAAATTCATGATCTACACCTGTAATTTTAATAGATGTTATAGCAAAACCTTCTAAAGAAGAAAGTAATACCCTTCTTAATGCGTTCCCAACCGTAAGTCCAAATCCTGGCTCTAAAGGACGAAATTCAAAAATTCCTTCGTTTTGAGCCGAATCTAGCATAATTACTTCATCCGGTTTTTGAAAATTTAATATTGACATATTTTTATTCTTTTATTTTTATTCTTATTTTGAGTAAAGTTCAACAATGAGTTGCTCTTTAATATTTTCAGAAATCTGAGATCTTTCAGGGAATATTTTAATAGTTCCTCTCATGACATCAGAATTCCACTCTAACCAATCATTTGATTGTATATTGTTTGTTAATGAAGACGTAATAGACTCTAAAGATTTAGATCTTTCTCTAACAGAAATTTCATCTCCAACTTTTAAAGAAGCAGATGGGATATTACAAATCTCACCATTTAACAAAATATGTTTGTGACCTACTAATTGTCTTGCAGCTCTTCTAGTAGGAGCAATTCCTAATCTGTAAACTACATTATCTAATCTAGTTTCACAAAGTTGTAAAAGAATTTCACCAGTAATACCTTTTCTTCTTAAAGCTTCTTTAAAAAGATTAGAAAATTGTTTCTCTAAAATACCATAAGTAAATTTAGCTTTTTGTTTTTCCTGAAGTTGAACACCATATTCAGATTGTTTACCTCTTCTTCTGCTGTTACCATGTTGTCCAGATGGATAATTTTTTCTTTCTAAAACCTTATCTGGTCCAAAAATTGGTTCACCGAATCTTCTTGATATTCTAGATTGTGGGCCTCTATATCTTGCCATTTCTTTATCTTAATTTAATTTATTAAACTCTTCTCTTTTTCGGAGGACGACACCCATTATGTGGCAATGGAGTAACATCAATGATTTCCGAAACTATAATTCCTGTATTATGTATCGTTCTGATAGCAGACTCTCTACCTGCTCCAGGTCCTTTTACATAAACTTTTACTCTTCTTAGTCCTGCGTCAAAAGCTGATTGAGCACAATCTTCAGCTGCCATTTGAGCAGCATAAGGAGTGTTCTTTTTTGACCCTCTAAATCCCATTTTACCAGCAGAAGACCATGAAATAACTTGCCCACTATTGTTTGTAAGTGAGATGATGATATTATTAAATGTAGCTTGTATGTGAGCTTGTCCCACAGATTCTACATTTACTTTTCTTTTCTTTTTAACCGATTTTGCCATTCTTATATTATTTAATCGATGCTATTTTCTTATTCGCAACTGTTTTTCTTTTACCTTTTCTAGTACGAGCATTATTCTTTGTTTTCTGTCCTCTTAATGGAAGCCCTATTCTATGACGAATACCTCTAGTACAACCAATATCCATTAATCTCTTAATATTCATTTGAGTTTCAGATCTTAGTTCTCCCTCTACAGTATAATCATCACCAACTATTGTTCTAATAGTATTTACTTCATCATCATTCCAATCTTGAACTTTCTTATGATGAGATACTTTTGCTTTATCTAAAATATCTTTTGCAAAAGATGGTCCAATTCCGTAAATGTAAGTTAATCCAATAACTCCTCTTTTGTTTTTTGGTAAATCAATACCTTTAATTCTTGCCATAATTTATTAACCTTGTCTTTGTTTAAATCTAGGATTCTTTTTATTGATTACATAAACTCGTCCTTTTCTTTTGACGATTTTGCAATCTTCACTTCTCTTTTTTACTGACGCTCGTACTTTCATAATTCTATTTTTTTAGTACCTATATGTTATTCTACCTTTTGTTAAATCATACGGACTCATTTCCATCTTAACTTTATCTCCAGGTAATAACTTAATATAAAACTTTCTCATTTTACCTGATATATGAGCTGTAACAATATGTCCGTTTTCTAGCTCTACATGAAACATTGCGTTAGATAACGCTTTAATTATCGTGCCATCTAGCTCTATGTTTGCTTGTTTTGCCATTTTTATTTTTTCAATCTTTTTTCTATTTCTTCAAAACTTGATAAAACCTCAGCTTTTCCTTTTCTTACTACAATAGTATGTTCGTAATGAGCTGAAAATTTCTTGTCAGCTGTTACAATGGTCCAACCATCAGAAAGTTGATCTATTTTTCTAGTCCCCATATTGATCATAGGTTCTATAGCAATAACCATCCTTTCTTTTAATTTCACTCCTCTCCCTCTTCTTCCGTAATTAGGAACTTGAGGATCTTCATGAAGATTTTCACCAACACCGTGTCCAACCATTTCTCTAACTACTCCATATCCGAACTGTTCTACATGCTTTTGAATAGCAAAACCAATATCACCAATCCTGTTACCAGAGACTGCTTTCTCAATTCCTTTATATAAAGATTCTTTCGTTCTTATTAATAGATTCTTCACTTCTTCAGAAACTTCTCCTACCTCATAGGTATAAGCTGAATCTCCATAATATCCATTCATAACAACTCCACAATCCATTGAGATAATATCTCCATCATTTAGTGGTTTATCGTTCGGAATTCCATGAACAACTTGCTCGTTTAATGACGAGCAAAGTGTATTCGGGAAACCTCCATAACCTTTAAATGCAGGAACTCCTCCATTATCTCTTATAAATTCTTCCGCTATTTTATCTAGCTGAAGAGTGGTAACCCCTGGTTTTATCAGTGCTGATATTTCAGCATGGGTTTTAGCAACAAGTAAAGAACTTTCTCTTATTAAATCAATCTCATCTTCTGACCTATAATGTATCATTACATCATACTTCCGGAAGATTTTCCTTTAATTTTTCCTTTTTCCATTAATCCATCATAATGACGCATTAATAGGTGACTCTCAATTTGTTGAAGTGTATCTAAAACAACACCAACCATAATTAATAATGATGTACCTCCAAAGAACTGTGCAAACTGTGGGTTAACTCCAGCTTGCATAGCAAATGCAGGAAGAATTGCTACAAAACCAAGGAATAAAGACCCAGGAAATGTAATTCTCGACATCACAGAATCTAAATATTCTGAGGTTTTTCTACCTGGTTTAATACCAGGAATAAAACCACCATTCTTTTTCATATCATCAGCCATTTGTTTCGGATTTACCGTAATTGCTGTATAAAAATAGGTAAATATTACAATCATTACAAAAAATAGAGCATTGTACCAAAATCCTGAAAAATCAGATAACGCCTGTGTCACTGCTCCTAACTTTTCTGAATCAGAGAAACCAGCTAATGTCATAGGAATAAACATAATTGCTTGTGCAAAGATAATTGGCATTACACCAGCAGCATTTACCTTTAATGGAATAAATTGACGTACTCCACCATATTGCTTGTTTCCAACAATTCTTTTTGCATACTGCACAGGTATTCTTCTTGTTCCTTGTACTAACAAAATAGATAATCCGATAACGATAACTAATATCACCATCTCTAATAAAAACATCACTAATCCTCCTGATTGAGATTCTAAAGATTGTGTGAATTCTTGAACTAATGACATTGGAAGTGATGCAATTATACCAATCATAATTAATAATGATATACCATTACCAACTCCTCTATCAGTAATCTTTTCCCCAAGCCACATGACAAATAAAGTACCTGTAACTAGAATAATAATAGATGACATCCAAAATGCACCATCACCAAGTAAGAAAGCTTCTGGTGGTAAAGTATTTTTAAGATTTGCTATATAACCAGGAGCTTGACCTCCAGTAATAGCAATAGTTAAATATCTTGTAATATTATTAATCTTTCTTCTTCCAGATTCTCCTTCTCTCTGAAGTTTTTGGAAGTAAGGGATTGCCATTCCTAATAACTGAATAACAATAGATGCGGAAATATAAGGCATAATACCAAGAGCAAATATAGATGCTTGAGAAAATGCTCCTCCAGTAAACATATTTAATAATCCTAATAAACCATCAGCTGATTGTGCTTGTAATTCCGCTAATTGAGAAGGATCAACACCTGGTATTACTACAAAAGACCCAAATCTATAAATAGCTATAAATGCTAAAGTTATTAAGATTCTTGTTTTAAGATCCTCAATCTTCCAGATGTTCTTTATCGTTTGTATCAGTTTTCTCATTTCCTATTTTTTCTCAGTAATAGTTGATATAATTGTAGCTGTACCACCTGCTTTTTCGATTGACAATTTTGCAGAAGTAGAAAAAGCATCTACTGTAATGTCAATCTTAGAAGTTAATTCTCCTCTTCCTAAAATCTTAATTAAATCATTTTTATAAGCCATACCGTTTGCTACTAAAACCTCTTTCGTAATAGCTCCTTTTATCTTTTTATTAGAGATTACTTCCTGTAATCTATCTAAGTTGATTCCTAAATATTCTTTTCTATTAGGATTTGTAAATCCAAACTTAGGAACTCTTCTTTGTAAAGGTTGCTGACCTCCCTCAAAACCACTCTTTTTAGAATAACCTGAACGAGATTTAGCTCCTTTATGTCCTCTAGTAGAAGTACCTCCTCTTTTTGACCCTTCTCCTCTACCAATCCTTTTTCCTTTCTTAATAGAACCTTCTGCTGGTTTTAAATTATGTAATTCCATCTTTTTACTTTTCTACTACAGTTATTAAGTGTTGTATTTTCTTTACCATTCCTAAAATTTGAGGAGTAGCATTATGTTCTACAACTTTATTCATTTTTGTTAAACCAAGAGCATCTAAAGTCAATTTCTGAGCTTTCGGACGACCTATTCTACTTCTAACTTGTTTAATTTTAATCTTTTCCATTTTCTATTATTGGATTATCCATTAAAAACTCTATCCATACTAATACCTCTTTGATTTGCTACCGTTCTAGCATCTCTTAATTCTAAAAGAGCTTTCATAGTAGCTTTTACTAAGTTATGAGGGTTTGAAGAACCTTTTGATTTAGCAAGTACATCTTTAATACCAGCGCTTTCAATTACTGCTCTCATTGCACCTCCAGCTTTAATTCCTGTACCATGAGATGCAGGCTTAATTAACACCTTAGATCCACCAAATTTTGAAAATTGTTCATGAGGAATAGTTCCCTTAAGAACCGGTATCTTATATAAATTCTTCTTTCCAGCTTCAATTGCTTTTGCAATAGCTGTAGCAACATCATTCGATTTTCCTAAACCAATACCAACAATAGATTGCTCATCTCCAACAACAACAATTGCTGAAAAACGAAACGCTCTACCTCCTTTAGTTACTTTTACTACTCTTTGTATAGCTACTAATCTATCTTTTAAATCAATATCAGAGGAAGATTTTACTTTTTTATTTTCTGCTAATTTATACATATCTATTTATTAGAATTTTAATCCGGTTTCACGTGCACTATCTGCTAAAGACTTGATTCTTCCATGGTATAGAAAACCACCTCTATCAAACTTAACTGATTCAACTCCTGCTTCTTTAGCTTTTTCTCCAATGAGAGTTCCTACTAATTTAGCTTGTTCTGTTTTATTTGCTTTCTTATCCGCAATTGACTTTTCAGTAGAAGAAGCAAAAGCAATAGTTGTTCCTGCGTTATCATCAATTAACTGAGCATAAATTTGCTTGTTAGATCTAAATACTGCCAATCTTGGGGTCTGAGCAGATCCAGAAATAGTTTTTCTAATTCTGTATCTTGTACCTTGTCTTTTATCTTTTCTTGATTCTTTCATTTTAACTTATATTTTAACTTGCAGCTGTTTTACCTGCTTTTCTTCTAATATACTCACCAGCATACTTAATACCCTTACCTTTATATGGTTCAGGTTTTCTAAATGATCTAATTTTTGCAGCGACTGCACCAATTAATTGTTTGTCAGAGGAATTTAATATAACTACAGGTGGCTGACCTTTTTCAGATACAGTTGTTAGTTTTACCTCATCAGGTACTTCAAATACAATATTATGGGAATATCCAGCATGAATATCTAATTTTTGTCCTTGATTAGAAGCTCTAAAACCAACTCCAATTAACTCTAATTTTCTCTCATATCCTTTTTCTACACCCTCTACCATATTAGCAATAAGTGATCTATATAAGCCATGATAAGATCTTACTTTTTTATCTTCAGAATCTCTTGAAAGAACCACTTCATTTTCATTTATAGAAATTGTAATTGAACTATCAACTTTCTGAGATAATTCTCCAAGTTTTCCTTTTACAGTAACAACTCCATCTGCAATAGAAACTGTTGTTCCTTCTGAGAGTGATACTGGGCTATTTCCTATTCTTGACATCTTTTTTCTCTTATTATATAATTAATAAACATAGCATATAACTTCACCACCTACATTTAAATTTCTCGCTTCTTTATCAGTAATCACACCTTTTGATGTAGAAATGATTGCAATCCCTAAACCATTAATTACTCTAGGAATTGTTTCTTTATTAGTATACTTTCTAAGACCTGGCTTACTAACTCTAATTAATTTCTTAATTGCAGGAGTTTTAGAATTATATTTTAAAGCAATTTTTATATTACCCTGATGATTAATATCATTTTCAAATTTATAACTTAAAATATACCCTTTATCGAATAAAATTTCAGTAATAGATTTTTTCATATTTGACGCAGGTATATCAACTACTTTATGACCAGCTGACTGAGCGTTTCTTACTCTAGTTAAATAATCTGCTATTGGGTCTGTAAACATTTCTTTTTCTTTATTTTATAATTACCAACTTGCTTTTTTCACACCAGGAATCAAACCAAAGTTCGCCATCTCTCTGAACTTAACACGAGAGATACCAAATTGTCTCATATAACCTTTTGGTCTACCTGTAATTTTACATCTGTTATGCATTCTTATAGGAGAAGCGTTTTTAGGAAGTTTTTGTAATCCTTCATAATCACCAGCCTCTTTTAAAGCTGCTCTCTTTTCAGCATATTTTGCTACTATTTTTGCTCTTTTTACTTCACGAGCTTTCATGGATTCTTTTGCCATAATTTATTAACTTTCTGATTTATCAGTTTCTTCTGATAAATCTTGGTTATTATCTTTATTTTCTTGTTCTTTTGATGTTGATTGATCATTCATTGAATTTTCTTCTACAACATCTTCTGATTGAACATTGTTTTCTTCAATGTCTTCACCTGACATTTCCTGTTTTGCCGCCTCTTCTAACTCTCTTCTTTCTTCTAAAGCTTTCTTTTCTAATTGAGATTTTCTTTCTTCTTTTCTACTATTATCTTGTTTAAATGGTAGACCAAATTCTTTAAGAAGAGTTAAAGCTTCTAAATCAGAATTTGTATCAGTCACAAAAGTGATGTCCATTCCCGTTATCTTATTAATTTTATCAATACTAATTTCCGGAAAAGCGATTTGTTCTTTTATACCCATAGTAAAGTTTCCTCTACCGTCAAAACCTTTGGATTCTAATCCTTGAAAATCTCTTACTCTTGGAAGAGTAGATGTAATAAATCTTTCTAAAAATTCATACATTCTATCTCCTCTTAATGTTACCATAACTCCAACAGGCATCCCTTTTCTTAACTTAAAGTTTGAGATATCTTTTGTAGCTTTAGTAATAAGAGCTTTCTGACCAGTAATTATAGTCATTTCTTGTTGTGCAGCTTCAATTTGTTTCTTGTCAGAACTAGCAGAACCTAAACCTTGATTTAAACAAATTTTAACTAATTTAGGTACTTGCATTACTGATTTGTAATTTCCTTTCAGATTACTTACAATCTGAGCTGAATACATTTTTCTTAAATTTGGTGTATATTCCATTATTTTATAACTTCTCCTGATTTTTTAGCAAATCTCACTATTTTACCCGTCTTCTCATCTCTCTTTCTTCCAATTCTTGTTGGTTGTCCAGATTTTGGGTCAACTAACATTAAGTTAGAAAGATTAATTGATGCTTCTTGTTTTATAATACCTCCTTGTGGATTAGCAGCATTAGGCTTAGTATGTTTTGAAACCATATTTACACCTTCTACAATAGCTCTATTAGTAGAGGGATATACTTTTATCACTTTCCCTTCTTTACCTTTAGAAGTACCAGCTAATACCACAACTGTATCGTTTTTCTTTATTTTTAACTTTGCCATCTTTATAATAAGTTTATAACACCTCAGGTGCTAATGATACTACTTTCATGAAATCATTATCTCTTAATTCTCTTGCTACCGGACCAAATACACGAGTACCTTTCATTTGTCCATTTTCATCAATAATAACACATGCGTTATCATCAAATCTGATATAAGAACCATCTTTTCTTCTTATCTCTTTCTTTACTCTAACCATTACAGCCTTTACTACCTGCCCTTTCTTCACTCCTCCTGAAGGTGTAGCAGTCTTCACTGTGCCAACAATTTTATCACCTACAGAAGCATATCTTTTACCTGTACCTCCTAAAACCCTAATACATAGAATTTCTTTTGCTCCACTGTTGTCAGCTACTTTTACTCTAGATTCTTGTTGTATCATTATTTCGCTCTTTCAATTATATCTACTAATCTCCAATTTTTATTCTTGCTCATCTTTCTTGTTTCCATAATCTTTACAGTATCACCTTCGTTACAAGTATTTTCCTGATCATGAGCAATAAACTTTGTGGATTTCTTTACAAACTTTCCATAAAGAGGGTGTTTTACTTTTCTTTCCACCATAACAACAATAGATTTTTCCATTTTGTTAGATGTAACAACACCGATTCTTTCTTTTCTTAAATTTCTTTCCATTTTGCTTTATTATTCTTGTCGTTTGTTTTTTCTATTAGAAAGCTCTGTCTTAATTCTCGCAATTACTTTTCTTGTAGAAGTAATTAACTTTGGATTTTCAAGAGGAGACACTTCATGACTCATCTTCATTTTAGATATCTTATCCTTTTCAGTTGATAACATTTCTAGTAATTCATTTTCTGGAGTATCTATTAATATTGATGCTTTCATATTCTTATTTTACTATATAATCTCTTTTTACAACAAACTTGGTTTTCACAGGTAACTTCTGAGCCGCTAACCTTAATGCTTCTTTAGCTGTTTCAAAATCAACTCCATCAATTTCAAATAACATTCTTCCAGGAGTTACAGGTGCTGCCCAATATTCTGGAGCTCCTTTACCTTTTCCCATTCTTACCTCTGCAGGCTTCTTAGTAATTGGTTTGGCAGGAAATACTCTGATCCATACCTGACCTTGCCTTTTCATATAACGAGTAACCGCAATACGAGCTGCCTCTATCTGACGAGCTGTAAGCCAATGCTCTTCTAATGTTTTAATTCCGAAAGTTCCGAATGCAAGTCGATGCCCTCTTTGAGCAATTCCTTTCATTCTGCCCTTTTGCATTTTTCTGAACTTAGTTTTCTTTGGTTGTAACATTTTATCTTCTGTTTATAAATTATGACCTTCTTCTCTTTGGTCCTCTATTATTACCTCCTTTTTTTCCTTTTGGAGATTTGAAATGTAACATTAAATCTCGCTTACCATATACTTCTCCTCTACAAATCCAAACTTTAACACCAATAAGTCCGTATTGAGTTTGAGCTTCCGCTAAAGCATAATCAATATCCGCTCTAAATGTGTGTAATGGAGTTCTACCGTCTTTAAACATTTCAGACCTTGCCATTTCCGCACCATTTAATCTCCCTGAAATTTGAACTTTAATTCCTTCAGCTCCCATTCTCATAGTAGAAGCAATAGACATTTTTGTAGCTCTTTTATAAGAAATTCTACCTTCAATTTGCCTAGCAATATTATTAGCAACTAAAGTAGCTTCCAAATCAGGTCTTTTTACCTCATATATATTAATCTGAATCTCTTTATTTGTTAATTT
>Ga0208639_1001265_pt1 | contig 16766 bp, 3 predicted proteins | sample ETNtaG_33_FD_185772 | JGI IMG/M metagenome (GOLD analysis project Ga0208639, IMG submission 185772) | Marine microbial and viral communities from oxygen minimum zone, Eastern Pacific Ocean - ETNP201310SV76 (SPAdes) (version 2) | ecosystem: Environmental > Aquatic > Marine > Oceanic ...
TGTAACCACCGACGCGGGCGGCAGCTTGATCAATATGGGTACCCTAGAGGTGGACGGAACTATTGCTCTTAATACAAACGGTAGTGGCGCCGCGACGGTGGTCAATGATACGGGTATTGAGTTTGCGGCCTCCACCGTCGGCGGAAACCTGAGCGCAACCGCAACCACCGGGGACATCACGCAAAGCGGTGCCTTGACGATCACCGGCACCAGCACCCTTGTCACCAGTGCAGACGATGCGACGATTGATCTAAAAGTTGCCTCGATCACCAACGCCTTTACCGGCGCCATGCTGATTACCACCAATGACAGTTCAGGAACGGACGCGGATGTTGAGATCGACGGCGGAACCACAAACTTGGTCATGGGCTTATCGACCATCGATGGGGATCTATCCTTGCTGAGCGGGGGGACGTTAACCGATACCGGAATTGCCACCGTGGGAGGCAACCTGACCGCGACTACTGACGCAAGCAGTAGCGCGATTACATTGAACCGGCTTGAGGTGGATGGATCTTTCACTCTCGCTCCGAACAGCTCCGGTGCGGTAATTATTGTCAACGATGCGGGGCTGGACCTGGCATTGTCCACCATGGGAGGAACCTTCAGTGGTACGGCAACCACCGGTAACATCACGCAAAGCGATACGCTGACGATCACGGGAGCGGCCACCTTTATAACAGGTGCGGACGGATCCAGTATCACACTTGGCGATTCAGCCAATGCTTTCTCTGCTGCGGTCACTATGAAAGCCGAAACAGATGGGAGTGAAGATTTTGGAAATATTACTTTCGTGGACAGTGCCGGCATTGACTTTGCGACTTCTGCCGGTTCAAATGGTGATCTTTACATCAACTCCTCTACAGACGGCAAGGTCGGCGGTAGCCTCAGCGTCACAGCAACCACCGGCAACATCACAGATACCGTCGCACTTCAGGTAGCGACCACCTCCTCGTTCACTACGAGTGCCGATGATGCGACCATAACATTGAATACCCCGGCAGCACTCACAGGGGCGGTGACACTGAGCACCTCAGGATCCGCCGGCCATGCAACCATCGATAACGGAACGACCATACTGAAAATCGCTGCATCCACGGTAAGAGGAAACCTTACCTTAACCAGCGGCGCCTCAACCTCCGGCAGCAATTACGCCATTATGGATACCGGCACGCTGAACGTGAGCGGAAACCTCATCGCAACGACGGACGCCAACGACGGTGTCATTGACCTTGGAAGCCTTGCCGTTAACGGTTCATTCGATCTTACGACTGACGGTAGCGGGAACGCGACGGTGGTCAACGCGACGGCCCTGAACTTTATAACCTCCGGTATAGGAGGAAACCTGAGCGCAACCGCAACCACCGGCAACATCACGCAAAGCACGGGAGCGCTGACGGTCAGCGGGACAACGACCCTAGTAACGTCGGCACAGGCGGCGACCATCGATCTGAGCACGATCACCACCAACGCGTTCACCGGCGAGTTACTGATCACCACCAACGACAACAACAGTCCGGCGGACGGCTCCTATGAGGCGGATGTCACGATCGACGGCGGGACAACGAACTTGATCATTGGCACATCGACCATCGATGGCGATCTAACCTTGCTGAGCGGGGGAACCATCACTGATACCAACAGTTCTAACGTAACAGTGTTGAAGGACCTCAGCGCGACTACGGATGCGGGAGGTAGCGCGATCACCCTGGATGATCTTACCGTGACCGGTTCGGTCGCCCTTGCGACTAACGGCAGCGGTAATGCGACGGTGGTCAATGCCACGACCCTGGACCTTGCGGCCTCAAGCGTTGGCGGAAACCTGACCGCAACCGCAACGACAGGGGCGATCACGCAAAGCGGAGCCCTGGATATAAACGGGACCGGGACGACCACCTTCAGTGTCACGGACACCTCCCAGAATATAACCCTGTTCAATCCCTTAAATGATTTTGAGGGCGTGGTCAGCACGACCGGATATGACGTAAAACTGTGGACCGCTGACACAATGAACCTTGGCGCGGCAACCGTTGGCGGGGCCTACACCGTCAACGCAGGGACCACGATCAACGACTCCGGCGCCCAGATCATTACAGGCAATGCCTTATTTCAAACGGCTGACGCTTCTTCACAAATCACAACCGATTGCACCGTCGCCGCCTGCGGTGCCGCCAACTCCTTCGGCGGAACGTATACCACCGTGGGAGGTATCGGATACACCGTCAACGATGCGAGCGCCGACGGGATTGTACTGGAACAAAGGGATCTGGTTGGAAACCTTATCGTCACCGCAGCCGGAGTGGTAACACAAAGCGGGTACCAGAAAATCGGCGGGTATACATCGATTACCGCGACCGGTAAAGATATCACCCTGGATATGACTACCAACGATTTCGAAGGAGAAGTACGGATGGCTGGTCTTAATGTTGCGGTCGTGGATAGCGATGATATCGAGCTTGGTGTATCAACCGTAACGGGAACCTATACTGTTACCGCAAGCGGACCAATAACAGATAGTGGGACCTTGGAGATCACAGGGGTCGCAACCATAGGAGCCGGCAGCAGCAATAATATAGAGTTGGATCACGCAACCAATAACTTCGCGGCCGCGGTAAAAATCAGTTCAGGTAACGATGTTGAGATAAATGATGAAGATGCCATCATTCTTGGTACATCGACCGTATCAGGAACATATAAGGTCACAGCAGGCGATGCGGTCACAAACACCGGAGCCCTGGAGATCGCAGGAGTAACTACTATAGATGCCGGCAGCGGCAACGATGTAACACTGAATTGGGCAACCAACGATTTCGGAGGCGCTGTAAAAATCAGTTCAGCTGATAATGTTGAAATAACGGACGAATCAACCATTGACCTTGGTGATTCAACCGTATCGGGGACCTATGACATCACAGCAACCGCCGGGAATATAACCGACAGTGGAACTCTTGATATCGCAGATGCCTCTACCTTTACAACAAACACCTCCGGTGGCGATATCACGCTGGACACAACAACCAACGCATTTACCGGTACGGTGACCGTCAACACGGTCGGAACCGGTGGAGACGCAGAAGTTCATGGAGGCAGCACGGACCTTAAGATTATCGCCTCAGGCGAAGTGGGTACCTTGACGCTGACCACCACCGGTGGTGCGAGTATCACCGACAGCGGGGCCCTGGTGGTCTTGGGCGCCTCCACGATTGACGCCGGAACCGGCAATGTGACCCTGGATCATGGATCCAGTAACATGCAGGGTGCGGTCGGAGCCTCAGGTGACATCGTAGCTTTGACCCATCCAGTCACGATTGACCTTGGTGATTCTACCGTGACGGGGACCTATGATGTGACAGCAACGACAGGGAACATCACCGACTCCGGTAACCTTACGATCACCGGTCTGACAACCTTGGTGACCAGCGCGGACGGCGCCGACATCGAGCTTAACGGAACGGGGCACACATTTACAGGTAACGTGAAAGTCACCACCAACGAAACCGGTAGCGCTGCCGATGCATACGCCACGATCGACGGCGGCAGCAGCATAGGACTGAAAATTGAAAGGGGTTCGGAGGTGCAAGGGGACCTGACCTTAAAAAGTGGTCACGCGAATACCATCACCGATGAAGGATCCTCGGGAGTCGTCACGGTAGACGGCGACCTCACCGCAACGACCTACGCCAATAACGGCAGCATCACGCTGGATAATCTTGCGGTCGATGGAACAATTGGCCTTAACACCCATGGCACCGGTGACGCAACAGCGGTGAATGATGTCGGTTTCGCGTTCGCCGCATCTACAGTAGGAGGTGACCTGAGCGCAACCGCAACTACCGACAACATCACGCAAAGCGGTGCATTGACGATAACGGGAACTACGACTCTGATTACCTCCGCCGACAACGGAACCATCACCCTTGGAACAACAACCAACGCATTTACGGGCGCGCTGATTATCACGACCAATGACAGCGGGACGGGAACGGACGGAGACGTAACGATCCATGGCGGTACCACGGCGCTGGTTCTTGGCAACTCCACCATTGACGGAGACGTAACACTGACCAGCACCGCAACCGGCACCACGGGGATAACAGATACCGGGACATTGAATATCCGAGGGACGACCACGATATCCGCAAGCGGCGTCGATGTGACACTGAATTCAGCGGCGAATAGATTCCAGGGATCAATAGCCATCGATGGCTCCGACGTGGTCGTGGTGAACGCCAATTCGACGACTGATCTTGCCGCTTCCACCGTAACCGGAACCTACACCCTCACTGCGAGCGGTACGGTGACCGACAGCGACACGCTTGCGATTACGGGCGATACAACGATCAGCGCGGCCAGCGGTAATGTAACACTGAATACCGCCACTAATAATTTCCAGGGGGCGGTGGCAATCGATGGTGTCAACGTGATCGTAGTCGATGCCGGGGCGATTGATCTTGGGGCGTCTACCGTTACCGGAACCTATGCGGTAACCGCAACCGCGGGCGGGGATATCACCGACAGCGGCGTATTGACGATCACCGGATTGGCCACCTTCACGGCAGCAAGCGGTCAAAATGTGACCCTGAACGAAACCAGTACATTTTCAAGTGATGTGAACTTTACGACAGCATCCGGCAACCTGGCGAACGTCACGATCACCGATACCACCGACTTTGAAATTCAAGCGTTGACCTTGACCGGTAATCTTGGTGTGACTTCAACGGGCGGCTCCATTACCGACGACGGGGCCCTTGCAATCTCGGGCACCTCGTCGTTTACAACAAGCGCCAGCAACGAAGACATCACCCTCGATATCACGACCAATGCATTCACAGGGGCGGTGGCATTGAACACCACGGGATCAACCGGGAATGCCGAGGTTGACGGCGGAACCACGCAGCTGATTATCGCGGCATCTACCGTCGGCGGTAATCTGAAACTGACCAGTGGCAATGCTACCGGCATCACCGACAGCGGCACGGTAACCGTGAGCGGTAACCTCATCGCGGTCAACGATGTGAGTAACGGCGATATCAACATGGGAACCCTTGCGGTGGATGGAACGATTGCCCTTGTAACCACGGGGACCGAGGGCGATGTGACGTTGGTGAATGATGCCGGTCTGGACTTTGCAACATCAAGTATCGGCGGTGATTTGACGGCGACCGCGACCACGTTAAATATTTCCGATAGCGGTGCCCTTACGGTTACGGGTGAAACCAATATTTACTTGGGTACCAATCCTATCTTATCGGTTGCCGGCGCGACCACCGCGACGGATATCAATGGCAACACGATCACACTTGACATCTCGGTATTCACCGGAGGGATCACCCTGCACTATGAAAATGTGTTACTGCCCGATGATAACAGCGATATCGACCTTGCCAGGCAGGTGACCTTCGCCGAGTTCCTTTTTGCGCTCAATCAAAACATAACTAAAATCTATGGGTCGTATGAAGAAATGCAAAATGATATATTGTGGATGTATAAATTGTTTCGAGATAGTTTTCCCGAGCAGGAGCAATTTTTAGAGGTATTCCGCAAACCATCGCCTAATCAAGTGAAGCTCAAAAAGATAAAAGCCAATGCAAATAAAAATAATGTAAGTGAGGGCAAAGAATTATGAGGGTTCATTCCAGCTTCTTTCCGGTCGCTCTCCTCCGGCAATTCATTTTAATTCATCTGTATGCCGTTCTCCTATCCGGTGGTTTGGTTTTTGCTCAGGACCCAAAGCACGCCATCGACTCAGAGGTCGATGCAGAGTATTTTGTTTTAATTGTTACTCAAGGGACCTCTTTAAATGTCCGCCAAACCCCCTCCTCTTCGAGTCCAGTAGTCGCCAGTTTGCCAAAAAACGCAAAAGTTCCTTTTCTTTCAAGTACCAATAATGCTGCAAGTGGTAAGGGAACGTGGTTTCAGATTGAGTATTCCAAGGGGAAGCTTGGCTGGGTTTCCAGTGGCTACTCAAAAAAAATCAAAGCACCTAAAAACGAACCGACTCCTAAACGGGTTGCAAAATTAGAAAGCACAAGCCAGGCAACGGTTAAAGAGGTGAAACCGGTGGCGAAAGCAAATAAAAATAATTTTCAAAATTCTTTACGATCAGATGACATCGTGAAAAAACCCGCCGTAGAAAATAAAAAGGTTTCACAAAAAGCAAAGGTTAAGGAAGAAAAAACGTGGGCGAATATTGACGGGTTTCGCTCGGCAAAATTTGGAATGGGAAGAGAGGAAGTGACGAGAGCTATCTTCCAGGATTTTGGGATAGCGAGCAGAAATATTACTGTCATAAAACATCCGACAGAAGGGACACAAAGTTTAGGGATTACTGTTAAAGATCTTCTTCCGAATTCTGGGAGCTCCCGAATCTTATATGTATTAGGTTTTCAAAGCAAACGGTTGACGCTGGTGAATATGATTACCGGTCACCCTGCTGACTCAACTGTAGCTCCACAACAAGTGGTAAACATAGGAAAATATATGGGAAACTATTTATTACGAAAACGTTATAAAGATGATGGTTTGGTGGCGCATGCCAAGCTCGGCGATGGGTCGATTTTAATATTTCGTGGTAAAGACCAAAAAGGACGCATGGTCGTTTTGCGTTTATCCGATCTACAGCCAAGCAATAAGGATAATGAGAATTTAAAGATGTCTCTTAACCTGTCATACATAGAAAAACCGGAGCAACCGGACGTGTTTAAAATCAAAGAGGGTGATTTTTAGGGCCACAACTCCCAGTATTTCTCTCTAGCAATCCTGTGTTCACCTTTCTTCATTAACTATATTCAATATACAGACTGGGTATTCTTAAGTTAAACTTTGCAGGAATTTGTTATGGATTCATATCAGTTATCTCTTTAAAAATAATGGTTGAGTGTAACTCCACTTTCTAAGAAAAAAGATGTCGTGTTTCGTTGCACGAAAGATAAGCTCGCTCTTTACGAAAAGTTTTTTGGAAAAACGTTCCTGAAGAAAGTTTAAAAGCGCCCACAGATGTCCCCTCCTCCAAAAAGTAAAACCCCCTTGATTTATAAGTGTAAAAAAAATTAAGCATTGTAAAAATGTTAATTAAATTTTTTTTGATAACGTTTTGTCTAAATATTTTTAAAACTTATATTCAGTTACATTGTTTTTAAATTGATTAACGCGTTATTAAAAACAAAGTCCATTGAAATATAAAAGCAAATTATTTAAACCTTGTAACCTTTAAGGTTAAAAATTTATTGATAATAAAATGCTCTAAATTTTTTTAAAAGGACTCTATCCACAACTTATCCACTATAAAAAAACTTATTAATATTTTCACCAATAACTTATCCACTATAAAAAAAACTTAATAACATTTTTTCAATAAAAATATTTTTTGTTCACAATTTATCCCCATAAACGCAATTTTTTTGTAAATTTTTTAAAATATTTTATTAAAAAATTTTATTTTTAATTTTCAATTAGTTATAAATATTCTTCACAAGTTATCCACAATTTTTTTAAAGTTATCCCTAGTTTTTCCCCAATTAAAAAAAATTTTCCCAACAGTTTTTCCACGGCGTGTGCTATAAGACCCCCTTAATCAAACAACTTACAGGGTTCAAATGCATCGTTGCGGAATCTCTTTGTTCCGAGATCGGCAGGGGCGGTTGCTTGCGTTCATTATGATTTTAATGATGGCAAGTTTCATGATCCATGCTTTTACTCGGCTTGCGTTAGCTCAAGTTCCTCTTGAAGGTCAGTCAGAGGTCATTGAGAAATCGCTTCGTCAGTCCCTTCCTAAGGAACTTCCTCCCAAACCCAAAGCACCGGAAATTACCAACAAGAGTAAGCCGTCACCCGGAAAGGCTCCAGTTGCAGGTCCTAACTTTTTCATCAAGGAAATAAAGCTTACCGGCAATACGGTGATCAGTGATGAGAGACTAATGCCGCTGGTTGATTTAGGAGAGGGGAAAGATGTCAACCTGAATATTTTGAATGCCATAGCTGATAAGGTTGCCGCGGTGTACGCGGCCGAAGGGTATTTTCTAGTGCGCGTGTTTGTTCCCAATCAGGAAATAAAAGATGAAACAGTGGAAATGGTTATCTCTGAAGGTAGGGTTAATGAAGTTTTGGTGAAGGGTAACAAGAACCTGAGTACAGAAAAGCTTCAACAAAGGATGAAGAGGGTGCAGGAAGAATCGGTTCTAAGGGAACAGACTCTGGAACGGGTACTTCTTGAATTGAACGAGCTGATGGGAGTGAACGTCAGGGCAGTGCTGAAGCCAGGCGACTTGCCGGGAACCTCGGACCTTGTCATGGATGTGACCGAGTCAAGGCCCTATACCTTTTCTTTTGACTCTGATAATTTTGGCTCCCGTTATACCGGACCGGTTCGTTTTGGGTTGAGCATGAGCTACGCCAATATTTTTACTTTGGGAGATCAGTTTTCGACTCGGTGGAGTCGCTCCGAGTATGGGCAAGACTCCTACACTCCTTTTTATACAGTTCCTCTTAATTCTTACGGAACTCGCATGAAGCTGTCGTACACCTTTTTAGAGAATGAACTCAAGGACTCGCTTGAATACCTGGCGGCTGGAGGATCGTTTACTTCGGTGGGCCTGGAATTTTCTCATTTAATGCATAAAAGCCAGACGGCGAGTTTTTCAGTTCGAACCGGGCTTGATCTGAAAAGTTTTGAGAACGAAGCACAAGGTACTAATACCACCAAAGACAACCTGATGAATGTATCACTCGGGTTTGAAGGTAACCTGTCCGATTCTTTTCTTGGTAGAACGTTTTATGATTTAAACTTTGAGTTGGGGCTTCGTGAAGGAGACTCGTCCCGCGGTCTAGTTTCAAGAGCAGGCGGGCATGGAGAGATCTTCACCACGAACCTCAATGTGACTCGACTCCAGTCTGCGAAGATCTTAAACAGTTACTTCATTTTGAAGTTTCAGGGGCAGATGAATAATACGCGCGCCCTTTCCTCGTACCTTATGTGGCTCGGCGGGATGGGTTCGGTTCGCGGTTACCCCTTATCGGCATATCAAGGCGATAAGGGGTACAACGCAGCGATAGAGTATACAGTTCCTTTGCTAAGCGAGTTTCTTTCCATTTTTTCATTCTTGGAACATGGGAAAATATTTGTGCGTGACAAACGCTCGGGGGAAGTGGATCAGGAAATAACGGCGGCTGGGGGAGGACTTAAAGTCAGTATCCCTAAAAAAGAAGACAAAAGTCCGGCCATTAGTTTTACAGCTACCTACGGCGCGCCGGTGTTCGATAGCATCTTACCCACAGACGAATCCTACGGGACAGTTTATCTAAATGGCATGATAAACTACTGATCAATATTAAAACCTTTCTTTCATTTCCCATTTATGTACGCACTATTTGAATAAAAAAACTTTTAGGCCAACTTAAATGGATTCACAGAATAAGGTTATTTTTTTTCGTAAAATCCCTGAGATTTTCTTCCTTTAAAAATTGTTCATAAGTTATTGTACTTCCATCTTCTTTAATTGTTTTCTTAGGGGTAGCTCTCTTGGGTTCTGTTTTCTTACTTTTCTTAGGAAAAACTTCCTTTGATTTTGTTCTCTTTTGGCTAGCAAGAATTTTCTTTAATTCTCTATCCCAAGCTAGCATGTGAACTTGTTTTTCTTTGTCGTACTCGTATATATCATGGACTGCAGTAACTCCTCGGTCGGCATGATTTAATATTTTTTTTAAGACCGACCGATCCACTCCAGATTTTGTAATCATGCTGGCGACAGTTCTCCTTAAATCATGCGGTGTGAAATGCTCTAAATTAAAATTTTTTTTTTGTTTAGTTTTTAAATTATTCGTTTGATTATTTCGAAGAGCACGATCAACCGCTGACCCTAATATCGGAAACATACCCGCTTTTCTTTCAGGATTTCTTTTTTTGTGTCCAACGCGGGAGGCAAATACAAATTGATATTGTCCCGTAATTTTCTTTAACTCATTAAGAATTTCCATCGCTGTGGAAGGTAAAGGCACACGGTGAGTCAGTTTGCTTTTGGATTTTTCTTCTGGGATAGTCCACCATTTATTTTTAAGGTCAAACTCGTTCCACTCTGCACCAATCACTTCATTTTTGCGTTGGCCCGTAACCAATAAGAACTTTAGTGCCAATTTTATTTCTTGTGACATCTTGGCATCATCTAATTTTTTCCAGAATACTTTTATTTCATTTTCTGATAAGTACCTTTCTCTTCTGTTCTCTTTAGAGGGAGCTGGAATTTGTACACAAGGAGAGGCATCAATAATATCCCGACCGACTGCAAAGTTGAACATTTTCCGAGTTACAGCCAATACTCGATTGGCTGTTATAGTTGCTCCTCGTTTTACAATTGCGTCCAAAAGAAGAACAATGTCTCTTCGTCGAATGTCTTTTGCTTTCTTGCGTCCGAATACAGGAAGAATATCTTTGTTTAGAAGTCGCTCATCTTCTTTCCATGACTGTTCTTTCTTTTTAACCCGTGCCCATTTTTCAATATATTCTTCGACCAAGTCTCCTACGGTCAGTGCATTTTGATCGGTAATTTTTTTCGTCAGCTTTTGGGTGGCAGGATCTATATCCTGCTCGATTTGGGAAAGGGATTGGCTGGCGATGGATCGTGCTTCGGTGAGAGATACCGTAGGATACTTACCTATGGTTAAGATTCTGTTTCGTCGTTCTTCTGCTTCGCCGAATCGGTATTCTAAAAAAAAGGATTTGCGCCCAGAGGGCTCAACCCGGAGACCAAATCCTCTTCCCCCATGCTCGAATAGAATTACTCGTTTACTTGTGGGTTTGAGGCCCTTTATCTTGGCATCTGTGAATCGTTTCGCCATAGCTGCCTATATAAATTATATTATATAGGCAATATAGGTTTAATGGTCTGAAATGTCAAGAATAGCCTTGGACAATTTAAACATTTTAAATATATAAATTTATGTGGTTATTTTAAGTGTTTATGGTCACTTAAGTTTTTAAGTAATTTTAATATTTTCTGATTTGATATCAGTAGGTCTTTTGTTCAATCCTCCTCTAGTTACATATAATATGTAGTACCTCTAGGATCTATCCAAAAAAATCACGGTTTACTCTTACCTTAGACCGATCCAACTTTTAACTAACTCCTGTTAACTCAAAATATTAGCTAAGAAACGCGTCATTAGATGCTGTTTTAGGGTAAATATTTAGCAAGAATAATCCCTTATAAATCAGTAATTTATTACAAACAAAGGCCTATCTAGTTGTTATTTAGGCGTTTAAGGCTTCATATAATGTTTTCAATATGTTAAGATTATTGCTACAAAGCACTGTAATTAAAGCGATTAAGTTTAAGCCATCCGTTGGAGGACGGGGCTTAATTTTAAAAAGTATTATTTTTCAATGCACTGGGGAGTGCTGTGCGAATTTCGAGTTTTTCGGATCGCTGGAGGGTGATCCACAAATTCCTGATTGCTTATTTGGTTTACATGATCGGCGGGTTTCCGACTTTGATCTATGCCCTGCCGGAGGGCGGGACTATATCCTCTGGCGCCGGTAAGATTGACACTTCCGGCTCTTCTCTGACAGTTATCCAAACTACGAAAAAGATTATCATCAACTGGAAGAGTTTCAGCATCGGCAACAACGAGTCGGTGATCTTCCTGCAGCCTGACTCTTCCTCTTCAGCGCTGAACAATGTTCTAGGTAACAGCCGCACCGTGGTTGAAGGTAATCTTGCGGCCAACGGCCAAATCATCTTGAGCAACCCCAATGGTATCTTCATCGCCCCCACCGCGAATATTAACGTCGCAAGCCTAATCGCAAGCACACTTAAAATATCAGAGCAGGATTTTTTGGATGGTTTGTACAAGTTCTCTCAGGATCCTAATAAACCGCTAGCCTCAATATTAAACGAGGGCAGAATCCGAACATCGGATTTCGCGGCACTGATCGCACCTTCGGTTAAAAACAAGGGTGTGGTGATCGCGAAGCTAGGGACGGTGGGGCTAGCCTCGGGCGAGGCTACCACCATCGACTTCGTTGGGAATGACCTTATTGCTTTTACCATCAAAAAACCAGTGGAGGGTCAGGTTCTGGACAAAGATGGCAACCTGATCAGTGATCGGATTTCCAACTCCGGTTCCATTCAAGCGGATGGGGGTCAGGTTATCCTGTCGGCCAAAAATGCGAGCAACATCATACGAGATGTCATCAACGCAGAGGGAATGATTTCAGCAAAGACGGTCACCAAAAAACAGGGACGTATTTTTATTGGCGGGGGCGACCAGGGCAATGTCAATGTTGCAGGAACCTTGGACGCGTCAGGTGAAAAGTCGGGAGACCAAGGCGGTAAAATTACAGTGGCAGGTGAGAGTGTAACTTTAGATAAGGGTTCCATTCAGGCGAAGGGTAACGATGCGAAGGGTGGTGAGGTTATCGTCACCGGTACCGATTTAGTTAGCGCAGGTGGAACCATGGATGTGAGTGGTAAGGCCGGTGGGAACGTGAACATTGCGACCGGTGATCTTTCTATTTCGGGATCGGTTCTCGCGAAGGGAACCACGGGCCAAGGTGGGAGTATCAATATCAACACCCTGTTCAAGTCATGGGAAATGGTTGACGCACTGCTTGATGTTTCCGGGGCGAGCGGGGGGTCGATCAAACATTTTGCGGATCAACAGATCACAACCTCCGGCCAGTACATCGCAATCGGAACCGACGGTAAGGGCGGGACCATTGATGTGACAGCAAATTCACTCAAATTTTTGTCCAGCACGATTGATGCCTCTGGAACCAGGGGCGGAGGCATCATCCGTTTAGGAGGTGAGTACCAAGGCGGGAAAAATCTCGTCACTGATGAAATCGAAAACGCAAGGACCTTAGTTTTAACCGATACTTCTAAGGTTACCGCGAAAGTAATGGGTGGCAACGGTGATGGGGGACGGATCATAGTATGGGCAGACCAGAAAACCATTGTATTTGGTCAATTTGATGTGACACCGGGAAGCCAGTCAGGTGCGGGCGGGTTCGTGGAAGTGTCAGCAGGCGACACCTTGACTTTTAATGGCAATGTTAAAGCCGGTCTGGATAACCGAACAGGTACCCTACTTCTTGATCCTAAGAACATCACAATTGGGAGCAGCTCAGGCGATGCAATTAGTTCAGCCGTCTTTGCGACAAACGAATCGGACGATTCTACGATCGCTGCATCTACAATCAATTCAGCCTTGTCTGCTGGAACGAATGTTGTCCTGCAGGCTAACAATGACATAACGGTATCCAACGCTATCACGGCAAACAATGGTGGTGGGGATGGCGGTAACTTAACGTTGCAGGCGGGACGTTCGGTCCTCGTCAACGCAAATATTACTACAGACAACGGTGACCTGACACTGATCGCAAATGATATTACCTCCAATGGTGTTGTTGATGCTCAACGTGATTCAGGTGCAGCCGTGATCACACTGGCAGCGGTCATAGACACAGGAACGGGTGCTTTCACTTCAACCATTAGGGCCGGCACGGGAAAAACAAACCTTACAAGCGGAGACATCACATTAAGCACCGTTACGGCAGGTAGCCTTGTTGCCACTAATAGTGGACCCACTTCAGGCAGTGATATTTTTGATACCGGGGTTTTAACAATTACCGGAACTTCCTCCTTCACGACAAGTGTCAGCGATGCCGTCATCACCCTTGATTCAGCAAACGTATTCACCGGTGCGGTTGCTTTAAACACGACCGGATCATCTGGAAATGCAACTGTCGTTAATGGAACGACCGCACTGGATATCGCCGCATCATCAGTGGGTGGAAACTTAACGTTAACGAGTGGCAACGAAGATGGTATCACCGATAGCGGCACGGTAACGGTTGGCGGTAACCTTTCTGCAACCACCGATGCCAATAACGGTGAGATTAATATGGGCACTCTGGCTGTTGACGGGACATTTGCTCTTAACACACATGGCAGCGGCGCGGCTACCGTAGTGAATGATGCGGGTATAAATCTTGTGGCATCAACGGTTGGTGGTGCATTGAGCGTAACGGCGACGACAGAAGACATTACCGATAGCGGTACTCTTACGATTGCAGGCACTTCGCTGTTCATAACGGGTGCCAGTGGATCAAATATCATTCTTGATTCATCAGCCAATGCATTTTCTGGTTCGGTAACACTCAAGGCAGATTCGGGGGATGAAACTTTCGGCAACATTACATTTGTCGATAGTGGGGCGGTCGACCTCGATTCATCTGCAAGCGCCGACGGAGATCTTTATATTAACGCCTTAGCAGATGGCGCAGTTGGTGGAAACCTCAGTGTTATAGCAAACGGTAATATTACGCAGAATGTTGCTCTTGCTGTAACCGGTACCACAACTCTGGAAGCGGGTAGTAGCAATAATATAACTCTAGGCAATACGTCTAATAATTTTCAAGACGCAGTACAAATCACCTCGGGGAACAATATCGTGCTGGTCGATGCAGGTGCGATTGACCTTGGTGCCTCTACGGTTTCTGGAACTTATGCTGTAACAGCGACATCGGGTGGTGATATCACTGACAGTGGTGTGTTGGCAATAACAGAAGCATCAACTTTCACAGTAGCAGGTGGGCAGAGTATTACCCTGGATTCATCCAGTACTTTCTCGAGTACGGTCGCATTTGTCGCCTCATCATCAGGGACCCTCGCAGGAGTAACGATCAATGATAGTAACGCATTCGAACTTGCCACTCTAACCGTAACAGGCAACCTTACAGTTACAGCGGGTGGTGCAATTACTGATAGTGGTACGGTAACTGTTGGCGGTAACCTTGCTGCAACAACCGATGCCGGTAACAGTGTGATCAACCTTGATACTCTAGCTGTTGACGGGACCATTGCTCTTAACACACATGGCAGCGGCGCTGCTACCGTAGTGAATGACGCGGGTCTAGATTTTGCGGCATCGACGGTTGGTGGGGCCTTGAGCGCAACGGCGACGTCACAAGGCATTACCGATAGCGGTGTATTGGCAATAACAGGAACATTAACTCTAACAGTAGCAGATGGGCAGAGTATTACCCTGGATCAATCGAGCACCTTCGGCACGGTTGCATTTATTGCTTCATCAGGGACCATTGCATCAGTAGAAATCAAGGATAGCAACGCTTTCGATCTTGCCGCTCTAACAGTTACAGGTGCTCTCACAGTTACAGCAGGCGGTGCGGTAACAGATAGCGGTACGCAAGAGATCGGGGGAGTAACAACAATTTCCGCAAGTGGTCAAAGCGTAACATTAGACACAGCAACAAACAATTTCGCTGATGCGGTAAGAATTACAGGCAACGCTGTCACTATAGTTGATGAGGATGCGATTGAACTTGGTACATCGACAGTCACCGGAACCTATTCAGTCACAGCAGGCGGAGCAATTACTGAGAGTGGTGATTTAATAATAACAGGAATAACCACACTGGAAGCGGGTAGTGGTAATGACATAACCCTGAATCGAGCAGGTAATAACTTTCAAGCGGGAGTACGAATCACGTCGGGTAACAATGTCACGCTGGTGGACGCAGGCGCGATTGATCTGGATGCTTCGACGGTAACGGGAACCTATGATGTAACGGCGACATCGGGTGGAGGTATTACAGACAGCGGTGTGTTGGCAATAACAGGAGCATCAACTTTCACAGTAGCAGGTGGGCAGAGTATTACCCTGGATCAAGCCAGTACTTTCTCAAGTACGGTCACATTTACTCCTTCATCAGGAACCATCGCAGCAGTAACGATCAATGATAGTAATGCATTCGATATTAAAGCATTAACACTGACGGGAGCACTTTCGGTTACAGCAGGGGGTGCAATTACTGAGAGTGGTGATTTATCAATAGGAGGAATAACCACCCTGGCAGCGGGTAGTGGCAACAATATAACCCTGGATCGAACAGGTAATAACTTTCAAGCGGCCGTACAAATCACCTCGGGTGACAATGTCACGCTGGTCGATGCAGGTGCGATTGATCTTGGTGATTCTACGGTTTCTGGAACTTATGCTGTAACGGCGACATCGGGTGGTGATATAACTGACAGTGGTGTGTTAGCCATCACCAATGGAGCGACCTTCACAGTAGCAGGTGGGCAGAGTATTACCCTGGATCAATCCAGTACTTTCTCGAGTACGGTCTCATTTGCCGCTTCATCAGGAACGATCGCAGGAGTAACGATCAATGATAGTGACGCATTCGATCTTGCCGCTCTAACACTTACAGGCAACCTTACAGTTACAGCGGGTGGTGCAATTACTGATAGTGGCACGGTAACTGTTGGCGGTAACCTTGCTGCAACGACTGATGCCGGTAACAGTCTGATCAACCTTGATACTCTAGCTGTTGACGGGACCATTGCTCTTAACACAAATGGCAGCGGTGCTGCTACCGTAGTGAATGACGCGGGTCTAGATTTTGCGGCATCGAGGGTTGGTGGGGCATTGAGCGCAACGGCGACGTCACAAGGCATTACCGATAGCGGTGTATTGGTAATAACAGGAACATCAACTCTAACGGTAGCAGATGGGCAGAGTATTACCTTGGATCAATCGAGCACCTTCGGCACGGTCGCATTTGTTGCTTCATCAGGGACCATTGCATCAGTAGAAATCAAGGATAGCAACGCTTTCGATCTTGCCGCTCTAACAGTTACAGGTGATCTCACAGTTACAGCAGCCGGTGCGGTAACAGATAGCGGTACGCAAGAGATCGGTGGAGTAACAACAATTTCCGCCTACACAGATCGTTACTCCAACCCTTT
>Ga0208639_1001268_pt1 | contig 16743 bp, 13 predicted proteins | sample ETNtaG_33_FD_185772 | JGI IMG/M metagenome (GOLD analysis project Ga0208639, IMG submission 185772) | Marine microbial and viral communities from oxygen minimum zone, Eastern Pacific Ocean - ETNP201310SV76 (SPAdes) (version 2) | ecosystem: Environmental > Aquatic > Marine > Oceanic ...
CTCCACGGTCTCCGCCTCTATTGTCTCGGTTACCACCACGGTTTCCACCGTAGTTGCTACGTCCTCCTCGGTCTCCGCCTCTATTATCTCGGTTACCGCCACGGTTTCCACCGTAGTTGCTACGTCCGCCACGGTCTCCGCCTCTATTATCTCGGTTACCGCCACGGTTTCCACCGTAGCTTCCACGTCCGCCACGGTCTCCGCCTCTATTGTCTCGGTTACCGCCACGGTTTCCTCCGTAGTTGCTACGTCCGCCACGGTCTCCGCCTCTATTATCTCGGCTACCACCACGATTTCCACCGTAGCTTCCACGTCCGCCTCGGTCTCCGCCTCTATTGTCTCGGCTACCGCCACGGTTTCCACCGTAGCTTCCACGTCCGCCACGATCTCCGCCTCTATTGTCTCGGTTACCGCCACGGTTTCCTCCGTAGCTTCCACGTCCGCCACGGTCTCCGCCTCTATTGTCTCGGCCACCGCCACGGTTTCCTCCGTAGTTGCTACGTCCGCCACGGTCTCCGCCTCCAGCATTCTTAGGGCGTTTTGTTGGACAACGATTACAGGTATCTCTCCAAGCGAAATTGTTGTTGCGGCATTCTGGGCATTCCCAATCATTTCCTCCTCGGTCTCCGCCTCTATTATCTCGGTTACCACCACGGTTCCCACCGTAGTTACTGCGTCCCCCTCGGTCTCCACCTCTTCGGTTTCCTCCTCGGTCATTTCCACCACGGCTATCATATTGGCGACGTTCATCACGTTGGCGTCTTTGTTGGATTGTGATTTCAGAATCACCAATTGAAGAGATGTCAAGTTCTCTTGCTATTGGTAAGATGTGTACTAGGGCGCAATCAACTCTACCGATGACAGTATCTACCCTTCCGATGTAGGTTCCTTCACTTGTTTCAAGTGCGGTTCCTAGGTGCGGTGCTTCACCAGTGAAAGAGACCAAAAGACCTCCTTCATGGCTCTCACGGTCTACCTTGCCACGGAACTGCATGGGCTAGGCCGGTGGCCGGGCTGTTTTGAACCCACCTGTTTCATTTCAATTGAAATCTGGCGTGTTTGTTTCAATCTCTTCGGCGCCTGACAAGCCCTGCACCAATTAGTGCCATTATTGCAAAACCAATACCAGGTGCAGGCAATCCTCCACCATCATCAGAGGATGAGATGGTATCTGGAAGATTATCAATAGGGTCATCAATAACCAATTCTACATCTTCAACTATGGAAGTACATACTCCAGAAGTGTCACAAGCATCAACTCCAATTGTGTGTATCCCTTCAGTAAGTAGGTCAAATGGAACTTCATCTGTTTGCCATTGGTTCCCTGTTACAGTGACTTGACCTTGTTGGACACCATCAATTTTCAGAGTAAAGGTGACCGTTTCTCCATCGGGATCTGAGAAATGCCCGCGTAGAATGTAGTTTGCATCAACCCATTCAAATCCACTTACCTCAATAGTGGGAGGTAAACTCAGTTTGGAGAGTCCTAGGTCATACGAATAATCGAAAGGTGCCATCCCATTTGCAGTTGCTTGAACATATAGTTCAACAGCACCGGGTGAAAGAGTGCCTGCGCTAGCAGTGATGGGGGCATCTGAACTATCTAGGGTAAAGGTAACAGGAACTTCAACTCCATATTGCTTCAAGGTCATCGTCACATCCATTGTCTCACTGTAAGCGGGGCTGAAAGTTAGGATGAAATCACCGAAAGTAGTAATATTGGTTGGGGTAATGCTGAAAATAGGAGCAATTGAGAAAGTTCTCGTCCCACTACTTTGGCTACTACTGTCTGTTGCTTCACAACTCACAGTAGTACTTTCTCCGCTTGATGGTGAAGCGACAGTCCAGTGATTTGCTTCTGCTTCTTCTAGACTCCATCCAGAAGCGCCGCTGCAGTCAACATTTAGCATACCAGCTCCCAAATCATCATCGAACCATGAGTTGATATCGCTCAAATCAACAATATATTCACTTTCTCCAAGACCTGCTACTGGTAACAAATCACCTTCACTGGGTGCATCATTCGTCCAAGTTGGGGGATTATCAACCTCTGGTGGCATGGTTGTGAAATCTATAAAATACTCACGAGCAGCAGGCCAATCCTCATTATCATAGGTATAGATTCGAGAAAAACTAGTCCCTCCTGTGACGGCAGTCAAATCATAATCTAGGTCATCTGTATTGTGAAAAGATTGGCATTCTTCTCTAGCCTCATATGTTACGCCATAGTCATCAGCATCTTCTTTTTCTTCGGTGTATTTAGTGCTACAATCATGTTCTTCAGAGGAATGCGCGACGCGAATGGGGTCATCCTGTGGTGGGAAGATGTATGTGAACTTGGCCTTACTTAGATTTCTTCCAACCATTGCAAGAGTGAAGTTTGTGGAATCAATAGGCTGTTCAAAGTCAACACTCGCATTCAAGAAAATGATTGTATCACAACTGTGTGGTCCACATTGACCCTGGCTTGCAGGATATACTGGAACTTCTTCACAGGTGGGACTCCCTGTCGGGCCACCATATTGGTCGCGGCAAGTTCTTCTTTCAGGATGGTCTTCTGGAATGAGATTAATTTCTTCAAGAGTCATACCCTCTTTTATCCATGTTGCATTATTCCAGTCAACACCTGAGCCACCTCTGTGTGGGGGCCCTCCACGGAAACCTATACGCGTATAGGTTTGAATCACACAATCCACACCAACAGCCTCCACGCCACCTCTTTCATCGGTTGAAAGCCAATTATTATCTCCACCAGGTAATCCTTCAAAGAGGCCATCAAGGCTATCTCTAAGATCACCTGCAAAAGTGCCATTCACCATTGCACTTGCTTGGACAGAAGCTCCATCCCAATTCTCATTGATTGTCACTTCAAAATCTGCATAGTTATAGTAAAACATATCCTCAAATGAGTATCCAGTACAATCTGCTTCAATACCCTGCCTTCCAGTTGCGGAATTTATCGTTTCAATTTCATTTACATCTTCATCAATTGCGGCTGGTTGCATCATGCTAGGGAGAGATGAAAAAATCATTAGCGCTACCAAAACAAATGCGAAGAATAACTGTCCGTTCCTTGTCTGCATGGCTTCGCGAGGTCGCGTTCACTGAAAGAGGGTTTTCCTTGTTGATACCTAGTGTGTTTCGATACACTGGTGTTGGAATCAGGGCCGAAGTCGCTTGAATCTGCGTAAAAACAGCATTCCTGGTATGATTGACCACAGAATAGCGGAAGCCCAGATGTATATCTGGGAAAGTTGGGGCCGGGCATCGGCATCTAAGTTGCCTTCAAGCAGTAATTGGTAAACTCCATTCGGAGATAGTAGGTCGATAATGTCGCTAAAGTGATTGTATTGGGCAGACTCAAAATCTGTAATATCTACTCCCATGAAAGTAGCTAGGATTGCAGTTAATAATAGCCAAACTAAAGTGAAAAGCATCCAGATTCCCACACCCAGTGTTACTGATGAGCCGAGGTCCTTTGCAATGCTTGAGGCTAGCAGTTGAATACAGGCATACCAGAAGATAATCAGACCAGTTGGTATCATGAAATAAATCCAATCATATAGGCTCGGTAATTCATCAATTTGTACCTTAATCAACAAGGTACCCACAGCACAGGCAACAGCGGTTGGAATGAATACTGACAACCATAGTCCTTGAAGTTGTGAGCGAGCCAAATCAAAGCGATCAATTGGTTGTGATAATTCGATGGCTAATTCACCAGTCAATCGTTTTCTGCTAATACCATCGAAACCAAGAAGCACAACTCCTAAAGTTGCCGAAAAGAGAACAAATAGGCTGACAAGAAATAGTATTTCGTAAGGTGTTTCAAATTGTAATTCAGAAGTAACAGCAGCCGAAGGGTCAGAAAGCCCCCAACTACCACCTACAATGAATAGCAATAGAAGAGTCATCAGAGCCAACATACGTGGGCTGCGGAAATGCATTTTTGCCTCTATCCAAGAGAGGCGCAAAATCTTCTTTTCACGCGCCACTCTACTCATCTTCGCTAGCCTCCCATTTTCGAAGAGGAATCATTGAATCATCGCCGACTTCAAGACCCACCGTATCTGCAGATTCACCCGTTGCCGCAGCCAACATGTCCTCTAGAGTTGGTAGCATAGTTTGTAAAAGAGAGATTTCACCACCGGCTTCTTCTATGGATTGCAAGATTCTATGCCTTTCATCACTACCCCAACCCCCTCTTTTGTGCAGGGTGATACGCCATTCTTCATCTGGCCAAGCCTCACATTTCTCAAGAGACACATTATTTCCAAAAGAGTCTGCTGAAGGAGGGCACCAGCCCTTGCCAGCCACTATCAATGAGGGCTCGCAGCCCAGTATTTTTTCAACCTCAGAGATGGTTCCTGATGCAATCATCTGTCCTCTGTGAAGAATTGCCAATGAATCCACAAATAATTCCATTTCATGTAGATTATGACTGCTGACAATGATGGCAACTCCATTGTTAGCAAGTTCGCGTAGAAGGCGACGGAAAGCAGCTTGAGCGACTGGATCAAGTCCATTCAGCGGCTCATCTAATAGTAATATGTCAGGTGTCCCTAGTAGAGCACATGCTAGCGTCAACCGTTGCCTCATTCCTTGACTCATATTGTCTAATGGTGTATCCATGCGGCTACTCATTCCAACAATTTTCAATAATTTTTCAGGACTTTGCCCTTCACCACGTATGGTGACTAGGCGACTCAAAACTTCACGTGGAGTTGAGGTGCCTGACCAGTTAACTCTCTCTGGCATTAATCCAATATGGCGTTGAGCGTTAGACCAACCTAGCATCTCTCTGTCCTGCCCAGAGAATCGAATATCTCCCTTATGTTGCGTGTTAAGGCCAGCGATAGTGTGTAATAGAGTGGTTTTACCAGATCCATTGGGTCCAATTAATCCGAGAATTGAGCCGGAGTGGACTTGTAAATCGACATCATGGATGCCAGCACCGAATCGCTTTTTCCACGGGCGTTGCCAGTTTGGCAAGCGGTGACGGTAGGTAACGGAAGAGAGCGATAGTAGCGGCGCTCCCTCTTCCATGCGCCGTGATTAAGCATCATGTTCTCAAACGTGCCGCTTGAAGTCCCTACAGTCGGTGATTTAACCCGTAAGTTCGGTTTCGGCGACTTGAAGCCCATGAACCTCCTCTTCTCCATGATGACTTGGTTAGCTCCTTTGGGGCTACTTCTTGTATGGCAGTGGAGTTTGTGGCGAGAGCATCAAACTAAAGTTCAGTTCACGGATTGGTTGCGAGCAGATCCTTTCATCGGAGGCCTAGTATTGGCACAAGCACTAATCTTTCTTCTACCGCTTGGACTTTGGCTTATTCTAACCCTGTTTATCTTTGCCACTGCTTTTTCACTACTTAGAAATAACCAACAAAGGGTTGAATGGGGCCAAAGAAAAGGAATCCGTGCCCTTGCCTTAGTTTTCTTGATTTCAATGCACCTAGTTGCGGGCTTCCTGCCAGCATCACAGCCGAGTGCCGAGGTTGTATGGGGGCCACCTATCATTGAGGGCTCAGAAAATACTCCAGCATGGCCTGCTTCAGAACAAAAGGTATGGGTGTTTACTGATGGAGCTATAGTGGTGGAGACTAGTATGGTGACTCCAGGGGTTCTGAACCCGTGGCTTGCTTCATGGGGTGTGAATGAATACTCCCAAATGAGTGGGGCAAAAGAGGCCCGCTTTCAAGAGGCAGTTGCTTTGATGGATGATTGGACTGGCTCAAACGCATTTTCTCTTTCACCTATTCATGATGGAGTGATGCATGATTATGATGGTCAGAAACTACTCTTCACTCACGATGATGTAATGCTAGATTTGCTAGGGCTCCATCCTTCAGGAGAAATGATTACTGTTTGGAAGCCAACATGGGGTGGCGAAATGCATTTACTCACAATCATCAAGGTTGGCCCCGATCCTTTTTTGGGTAATCCAGGAGCACAATCGTACGTTGTAGATTGGCTTAATTCCAATTGAGGCGCCTATAATATCACCGAATATATTCGGTTTAGGGTGCCCTAATTTAGGGGGGCCTAATCTTTAAGTATAGGGGCTATGTCCGGCGGTTTAGGGAGACCTAAAAATGATGAATATGGCTATGATGAGCAGGAAAAAGATTACTAGTACGATTTTGGTAATGTTGATGGTAACAACCTTTCTTTCAGGTTGTTTGGGTACGGATGAAGATGAAATGGTAATCAAGATTGCCTTCTCGGTTCAGGACGACTATGATAATCCAGAAATGAACCCTCAGACCTTGGCTGACTTTGTTTCATCAGAAACAGGCTTAGAAGTTGAACTATACCCCATTTCATCAGATGGGATGGCTCTTGAGGCTCTTCGATTTGGCCATGCAGATATTGCTTTCTTAGATGGCGGTTCAGCTTGGCTAGGGTGGCAAAATTATGGTCTTGACGTCATTGCCGCTGACCAAAAGTCAGATGGTTCTACATTCTACATACCACAAGCATGGGTACTAAATGATTCTACAATCCAAACGTTAGATGATTTGTCAGGAGTCGATTCGTGCCATACGGGTTGGTTAAAATCAGCAGGGATGCTGATGCCAATGGGTTACATGATTGGTGAAGGCATAGTTAACGTAACAGGAGATGAGAATGAGATAGACTCTCTTAGAAGCACAATCGAGAACCATTTCGGTAATGCAATGATTCCCTCTAGTGGTGATATCTACTATGGTTACGATGGAGCATTCCGTTGTATGACTGAGGGGCAAGGAGATGTTGCATTTGCTAAGTCAACATCGTTTGAAGATCATTGTGTTGGGAATGATTGGTGCCTAGACCGTGCGGATTATCGTCAACTTGAGCCAGCATTTGGTAAAGTTCCGAGCCATGCGATTATGGTAAACCCCAGCTACTCTGGGGATGCCAAGATTGCAGCAATTACTGCAGCTTTATTGGAACTCAATAACAAAGACGCAGGAAGTGAAATTCTTGAGAGTGTATTGAACACTCCAGGTATTACTGAAACGGGAAGTCAGGAGCATTTAGGATCTTATTCAACAGCATTAAACAACATCCCAGGGCTCACTATGGAGTATGAAGAAAAATACGAACAGAATGCCTGAAATTGGTTTTGGGAGTGTTATGTCTAATTCAATAATTAAATTAAGTGATGTGGAAATAGGATTCCCTGGTGAATCCCCACTCATTTCAATTCCCGATTTCGAGGCCTTTGCTGGAGAAGTAATAGGAATAATTGGCGTCTCAGGAATTGGAAAAACCACATTGTTGAGGACATTAGCTGGTTTGCAACAACCACTTGAAGGAAAAATGTTAATTCTAGGGAAATCCTCATTTTCAGAATTGGAAAAGGGTTCAATTGGTTATATTCCTCAGCGTTTAGGACTTGTTCATCACCAGACAGTTGGCTACAACGTACTGATGGGCGCTCTCCCACGAGCAGCTTGGTGGCAGACATTATTTTCACTACCATCATTAGACATGCGTCGCAGAACTCGCGAGGCAGTAGATGCTGTAGGTTTGTCAGACAAGATATCTGATCAAGTGTCACAACTTTCAGGTGGCCAACAGCGAAGAGTTGCGGTAGCTAGGTCTCTTATGCAGAAGCCTTCTATTCTCCTCGCAGATGAATGCTTGGGTGAGTTAGATTTAGCCACAAGCGAGGTAGTTTCTGAACAATTGATTAATCTAGCTAAGGTGCATGGTTCTTGTGTTATTATGGTTGATCATAATCCAGTAAGAATGCGGGTTCTGTGTGATAGATTGGTAGAATTGCATGAAGGCAATATTCGTGAAATGGATTCTGATAATATTTCTCTCCCATGTTTGTAGGTGATTCTGTGCTCTCTTCCTTAATTAATAATATAAGAAAGAGGCCTCGATTACTTGCTTTTATTTCTGTCTCTTTACTCGCGTATATCGTTTCTAGACATCTTGAGGTGACTGGGCCAAATCTGTCAAGAGGTTTTGACAATTTACTAGTGATTATGGCCGAATCATTCCCCCCTGATTTCTCAGTATTGACTAACAGAGCTTCATGGTCCAATCCACCGTGTTCATTTGATTCAGATATTCTCTGTAGTCCTGCTGCAGTAGGCTTGTTACAAACACTTGAAATTGCTTTCCTTGCAACACTTTTTGGGACCATTATTTCCCTTCCACTTTCGTCAATGGCTGCTCATAATCTTAGTCCGCTGTGGCTTTCAACCATTACTAGAAATCTCCTAGCAGGCTTGCGCGTCCTTCCATCATTAATTTGGGCACTTCTCTTCGTTATAATTGTTGGAATAGGTCCTTTAGCTGGTGTTTTAGCAATGACTCTCTACACCATTGGTTATCTTGGAAAACTACAGTATGAGGCTTTAGAGGGAATTAGGAAGCAACCACTTGAGGCTGCAAGAGCTATGGGCTTGTCTAGAGCAGTAGTGACCCGATATTTTGCTATTCCAGAGGCAAGCAATTCTCTAATTAGTCAAATTCTCTTCATGTTTGAATACAATGTGAGGCATGGCTCGGTTGTAGGCCTAGTAGGTGCAGGTGGAATTGGTTGGTACATGCAATACTACATTTCGCCATTCAAATTATACGATCGAGTTTTAGCTTTAATTCTAATTCTTTATGTTACAGTGACCATAATAGATTGGGTAAGTTTGAGAATTAGGCGCAGATTCATAGAATCAGAAGAAGTACAGAAGCCTAGATGGCGAGATGTTATGCTGCCACAGAAGTAGACTATTCTGCAGAAACTCGAATAGCCCCTTCGTTGTAATGAACATAGATATTGTGTGGTATCTTTGAGGTTAATGCTGCTAACGCTTCAAGGATTTCATCCTCACTTACATCAAATGCATCTGCTGCGCGCTGGCTTGACCAGGGTACGGTTTCAAAGTCAGATTTCTTTATCCACTCGTAAAGGCGGCGCTCCAATTTATTCAAATCCTCCACTGCCATGACTCTCGGAAGGGCTCCCCCCCTATGGCTTATTGGGATATTTGCGAACCTTCACAAACCCTGCTCAACCATGTTTCTAACACATTCTTCAGCAGTAATTTCGCCATCAAGGAGTGTGTTTAGAGCTTCAGTAAAAGGAACAGGGCAGCCAACTTTAGCGGCACGCTTACGGAACATTCTCGCTGCTCGAACACCTTCAGCAACCATGTGCATCTCGGCTAATCCTTCTTCGAGACTCTTTCCTTGGCCTAGTTTCTCTCCTAGAGTCCTATTTCGACTACGCGGACTGGTGCTTGTAACATAGAGGTCGCCTAGGCCAGCGGGACCAAGCGAAGTATCCTCTCCTGCGCCAAGCATGACTAGCAAACGTCTTCCTTCAGCAAATCCAATTGGCACTAATGCTGCTTTGAGATTGTCACCTCCAATCCCTTCTCGTAATCCATCAACGATACCACAAGCAAGTGCCACAGTATTCTTGAAAGCCCCCCAAAGTTCAGCACCAATGGGATCATCTGCTGCTTTTAGCACCAAAGTTTCCGTGGAAAGACGGCTTGCTACTCTTTCAGCAACCGATCTATCATGTGCGGCAACAAGAGCATTGGTAAGCACTCCACGCGCCACTTCTGGGGCAATAGTTGGCCCCGTTAGGACAACTACTGGGTTTGAAAGGCCAGCAGCATCGAGTCTTTTCTCAATAGCATCAGAAATCAATCCACTACCTCCCTCTTCTTTGGGTGCAATACCTTTGGCAAGGTCTACTAAGACATGTGAAGGTCTTAGATGGGGTATCAATTCATCTACGACTGAAAGGATCACTCCAGAAGGGATTGCGAGAATTATGAGTTCGGAAGCATCACATACTTCAGCAAGGTTCATCGATGCATCTACGCCTTTGAGTACCGTATCTGGAAGGTATTTCTTATTGATATTTTCAAGTACCATTGACTCGTAAACTTCACTTTCAACAGTCCAACCAATTACAGAGTGGCCATCTTTGGCCCAAATATGAGCCAAGGAGGTACCCCAGTTACCTAGTCCAAGTACTCCAATCTTGGTCAATTGACATCCTCCAAACTGTTTGACTTGGTATTTCTATTATCAATGAAACCCCCACAGGGGTTGTACTGAAAGTGATTGTAATACCATACCGAGGTACCCATGGTGTATTTTTCAGCGACGGGTTCTAAACCCCAAAGCCTCGCCCTATGCTCAAGCAGGGGTACCCGAGTGGTCAAAGGGGCTGGGTTTAGGTCCCAGTGCGTAGTGCTTCGCAGGTTCAAATCCTGTTCCCTGCACCAAAATCGTTAATGAAACTTGTATTGTAGCCATTGGTTTCAAGTCTAAAGCAACAACACGAGTCAATTGGGGAGTGGCGGAGTTCATGGATTCATCTAGCAGATTGAGCGCAGAAGAATTGGTATCTCTTGCCTTAGAGGTAAGTAATAACGCGGTTGCTACTCATTCTTTGTATCATGTTGGAGCAGCTCTTGAGGCGACAGATGGGACAATATTTACTGGATGCAATGTTGAGTCTGATTCCTATGGATTAACCATTTGTGCAGAAAGGGTAGCTTTGACTAAAGCATTGTCTGAAGGCGCACGTTCATTCACTCGTATTGCAATTATTGGGATACAACACGACAAAAATGGTAATCCAATTTGTGAGGATGATGAAAACGATGAATGGTATTGTGGTCAATCAGATGAAGAACTTGGTATTACAAAAATCCCTTTTCTTGGCCCATGTGGGGCATGTAGGCAACTGTTGTGGGATCATTGTCGCGATATCGAAGTGATAGGGGCCACTCCAAAAGGCGAAGTTGGTAAAGTGTGGCGACTTGCAGAACTGCTGCCTGATGCTTTCAATTATGAAAAGAAAACTTGAGGTGAAAATATGGCAAATAAATCTGATCCAATGGTAATTGTGCCAGAACACGCTTTGATAGCACACAAGTTGACGCGCCTTAGAGATAAAGAAACATCTTCTGTTTTGTTTAGGAACTTGGCCCGAGAGATTACTCAAATATTGATGGTCGAGGCTACACGTGACCTTTCCACTACACCTGATGAGAGAGAAACTCCTCTTTCTCCGTTTACAGGTGCTACATTGGAACCTAGAATAGGAATAGTGCCTATTCTACGTGCTGGCCTTGGAATGAGTGATGTTGCTCACGAGATGCTTCCCATGGCACGAGTCTTACATGTTGGGCTGTTCAGAGATGAGGAAACACTGGAACCAGTCTATTATTACGACAAATTACCTACTCCGCCAAATGTTGATTTGGCTCTTGTTGTAGATCCTATGTTGGCAACAGGTGGCTCTGCAATTGCAGCTATCAGCCGCCTAAAGGAGACGGGCATCAAAGATATCCGATTTATTGGACTAATAGCAGCACCAGAGGGTGTAGATGCGTTGCGAAGTGCACATCCAGATGTCGCAATATGGTTGGCATCGGTTGATGATAGGCTAAACGAAGTAGGCTACATTCTTCCAGGACTAGGTGATGCGGGTGACCGTATCATGGATACCTGAAAACTTGCAAACAGATTCATACATTCTTGCGAACTCTTGAGATTGCTACTCCAACTAGAGCGAGCATGGTCAAAGCGATTCCAAACCCTGGTGTTTCTTCGCTATCAAGTGGAGCAACGCCAGCAAGAGTTACCTCTGCCCTATTCCATTTATCATCAGCGCTTGCAGATCCATCTCCATTGACTGAGTTCCCGTGAGTTGTGAAGGTAATGTCTTGAGAATTTTCAGACGGGGCAGTCCATGTTACCTGCCAACTACGTTGATTATTGCCAAACTCCGTGTGTGTTGCTTCACCATTCATTATCTGAGTTGTATTATCTGGGGCACTTAATGTTCCAGCGCTGGCAACGAGATTGAATCCTCCATGGTTTTCGCCAGCGGCAGTAGGACCTCCGGTGATGGTGATAGTGAGATTTACAATTTCTCCGCCGGAATAATTTGATGGGACCCCATCTAGAGTAACTGTCACGTCACTAGTAGTTGCTCCGGAGTGACAAACACAGCCAGTACTTACTCCCGAAATGCCTGTTGGGTAAGCAGTTGTTGTGGTAATAGTTGAGCCCATTAGTAAAAGCAGTGTCATGATGGTTATTAGCATATTTTTGTATTTCATGATTTTCACCTTGTTCAATTATATTGTGAACAAGCCTTGCAATAATCTGCTCCATAAGAAGGTATGTGGTAGACCTCTTTCTTTCCACAGTGTTTGCACGGATTACCCGTTGGCACCATTTCTCCAGTTTGCCCTCCAGAACTTGTGGCGGGAGCTGCAGTTGTTGCTGGTGCGGGTGCTGCTGCGCCAGCGAGTTGTGCTTCTGCAGCAGCAAGAGAAGGAATTGCTGGCATCCCAGAGGAGCCTTTCTTCCCTCCAGACATTAGCAATACTGCAACACCAATCAGTAGTAGGATGACTACTGCGAAAACAGCGGCAATAACTGGTGTGCTAATGCCTCCGCTTGATGCTGCATCAGTTCCGTCACCGCCATCTCCATCGATACTGGTATTGTCGGTATTGTCATCAGTATTATCGGTGCTATCTCCACCACCTTCTCCTGCCCCAGGGAAGTCTAGTGCATGATGAGGGTCAGTACCGTTTGCAATCTCATCAACATCTGAGTATCCATCATTGTCATCATCATCATCGTTGTCATCTGCAATTCCATCATCGTCATGGTCAGGACAACCTACTAGGTCACCAGTCGATGTGCCTGCATTATTGGGGCAATCATCTCCATTTGTGCCATCGGGATTATCTCCATAGCCATCTCCATCTGAATCATATTGCTGGCTTGCATCTTGTGGCAGGAAGTCAATTTTATCATTGACTCCATCATCATCATTGTCCCTTTGACTATCTCCGCAACCATTCAAATCGACGCTTTCTCCCATATCTGTATCAGGGCAAAGGTCTTGAGAATCGTTTACTCCATCATAATCAGAGTCCCTTTGTTCATCTGAACATCCAATACTGTCAACTGTAGTAAGGTCTGTAGTTCCTGGGCACTGGTCCTGTGCATCGTTCACTCCGTCTTCATCAGTATCTTTCTGACTTGGGCTACAACCATCTGCATCAACTAGATGTCCCTCGTAGCCTGGAGTATTGGGGCAGAGGTCGAAGGAATTTGATACCGCATCAAAATCATCATCACGCTGCTCATAGGCACAACCCCACATATCAACTTCTTCAGCCCCATATGGTGTGTCAGGGCACTGGTCATCATCGTCTTCAACAAAGTCATGATCCATTTCCCATGCAAATCTCTTAACTTCTCTTAGTTCATTTTCATCTGCATATGTATGGTACCATACTTCTTCCCATCCGAATTCATTGACCAGTAATTTTGGATATCGTCCTGCTGTAGCATCATCAATTACAGTAATGGTTTCCCAATCAGTTCGTGTTGGTGAGGCGATTTGCAAGGCCCCTTTACCACTGTCGTACCATGCTGAGTGAATTAGCCCAGCAGAGTCTTCAACTACAGACATGTAAGATACGAGAGTATCACTCCTTTGGTCTAGTATGTGATAGGTGAAGGCAGTCCCATTCCATTCAGCAACTTGTACTGTGCACTCTTGAGGTCCATCACAGATGGTGTCACTCGCGCTGTCGCGCCCGCGGAAGTAATTTATGAGCAATCTTCCATCATCGGTGACATCGGTGTCAAGGCGATAAGTCCCAACAACTCCACTAGTAGTCACATTATGGATGTCCCAGTTTGAACCGTTTTCAATAGCCAGGCGAATCATTTCTGGATTACTGCTGTAGTATGAAACGTGAGCAATATCGTTGACAAAGTCAACGCTAGCAAAGGTCCCATTTACTTGTACAGTTTCTTCAAGCCAATGAGTACCTGATTTTCTGGCCACCTTCAATTCTGAATAAGCACCGGAATTGTCGGTATAGGAGACGATTCTGTTTCCTTGCGAATCAACTGCAACATCTGTGTACCAACCTGTCGAGTTATTCCTAGCAACGATTTCAACATTCCATCCACTGCCGCTATTGGTGGCAATCTTGGCTGCTGTTTCTGTAATTGTTCCAAGATTATCGATGACTGTTTTTGCATGGAATGCTACGCTTTCAGTACCATCAGATGCTATTGCAAGAGATGCGTATCTGCCGGTTTCCCCACCTTGGTCGAGAATTTCCCCTGCTCCCCATGTGCCATCAGAATTCTGCTTTCGATAGACGAGATTACAATCATCAGTCATGTTGCCAATTGCTCTATCACATGAATCTCCGTCATCTGCTAGGCCTCTAAAGTGAACAAGGCGGAGAAGTCCATCATCTCCCTTCGCCACGTCTACATAGGCGGAATCAGATCCGCTAGAGGTTAGGATTTGCTTTTCATAGTGGCAACCTGTATTGTCAATGATTTTGCCAGCAGGCGTGTTCATACACCTATCTTGAGCATCCGCAAGCCCATCTCCATCAGCATCAGATGCAGGGGATGCGATTATCAGGTCACTTTCGTCACCATCATAGTAGGAGAATACCTCTTCATCATTTTGATCTATTGACACATCAGCATATGAGCCAATACTCCCTAGACTCGCAATATTCACGGTTTCCCATGTAGCACTACTTCCACGAAGTAAGACCAAATCCTGGTTTGAAGAGTCATAATATGCAATATGTAAGTCACCGATACTGTCACTTTCTATTCTGATATATTCGCCAATATTACTACTACTACTATTTGCAATCATGCTATGGCTCCAACTGCTTCCACTTTTGACAGCCAAGCGGACGCTATCCCATCCGGAGGTATTTTGGTAGGCAATATACTCATTTCCATTTGAATCAATTTCTAACTGTAACCACCATGCTGGATAATAATTGGCCCCAGTTTCATTAATGTGGATATCAGTAATTCCCCAGCTAGCGCCATCAAATTGAGCATATCGCAATGATTTATCATACCAAGCATTGATTGTAGTTCCAGTTACTGGATCGCTTAAAGTATTGACAATTGCACACTTGTAAGCTACGCGAGGATAACCATCTGCACCTATTTGGAGGCTGCTGAATTGTCCTGCATCGGTGTAATCACTCCATTCACTATCTTCTCCAAATCCATCATCAATTACTCCGTAAGCCCATGATGAATCACTGCTATCCCAATTTGCGAATGATAAGATGTAATCACCCACGCTTTGGTCACTAACATAGAAAGAGAACCATTCTGAATCAGAGTCATCAATTGCAAATCCAATTCTTCCTTCACCAGCATATGGGTTTTCATCACCGGTATTTTCACCTGGAGCTACAGTGTTTGTACTCCACGAACTACCATCGTATCGTGAGATTCTCAGTACTGCATTTGTTATGTCATAAGATGCAATTCTTGGATTGTCATCGGAGTCAATAGCAATCTCTGAATATTTGCCGATATCACCGAATGTGTAGACATCATCAACATCCCATGACCAACCATTCCAGTGGGACACCTTCAAATCACGTCCAGCCGCAGAGTAGAACGATACCCAGACAGTACCATCATCGGCAATTACAGAAGAGGTCCATTGACCAGTATCGCCGTCATCATCTACAGTTTCTTTGAGCCATGCTGTGGCGCTAGAACGTGCCTCTGCAGGCCAATATTCGGCATTTCGTGGCATTTCTATAGTAGGGTCTTCAACTGTCGAATCCTCATTAATTGGTGTAATAATTAGGGGGCATAGGGAGGTGAATATCAGTACAAATAGCAGCATTATCGGAACGGTCAGTTGTACACGGGTCATGGGTATCGCTCCACGCAGGCGGGCGATTTGGGTTAAGTTTTCACCCTCTGTTGTCTAATCCGCCTACGGCGGAAAGTAGCCAAAGGCTCTTTGGCTTGAACCGCTTGGTGGTAATGATGTCAAGGGGCCTACCATCTGCTGAGGATGCTAATACACTTCCCGATGATATCCATGTAAGTCCTGAAGGATTTATTCCCCCAGAGGAATTGGTAGCGCATTTCGATGCTGATCATGATGGCAAAGTTTCGGTAGAAGATTATGTTGAGGTTTCAGCGTATGATAAATTAGACAAAAACCTAGAACGAATCAAAGAAAGACATGGTGGGAAGAAGGGTATTTTTCGTGGTCCAGAGGGTTTAACCTTCCTCACCGGATTAGCTTATGGGATTGTCTTTTTCGGACTTATGTCATCGATGTCGTCTGGGTTATTGGGGTCAGGGATCAGTGATTCAATTGCATTAGACCAAAGTGTTTCAAATTCAGTAGTTGACCCCGGGGGGGAATGTTTTGACCAGAATGGCGAGCCGTATGTCACCGTTTGGGTTGATGAGGGAGATGATGTACATATTACCGCTTATAATATTCCGACTGATGCTGAAACTAGAGTTCGTTATTCACTACAAAATGATGGAGATTATTTAGATGATAATGGGACAAAGTCCTACAGAACTATTGACTACGAATTACCAACTTTGTTTGATGGTGATTATAATCTTAGAGTAAAAATTCTCAATGTATCTCATGAATACAATGAAACAGGGGCTATTATCAGTACTTCCTATGAACCATTTGTTGATAAATTGGTAGAGATACATGTGTCCTTCCAAGAGGCCAAATTATGGGGTTCTCCAAGTAAGGAAATTAAGATTATAGATGAAGATCCTAGGATTTGTTGGACGCTGCAACAATTAGGAGGTTGGGGTTGGGCTCTGATGACTGCTGAATGGGCCGGTGGTCGTGAAACGGCAATGCTCACTGGGGGCTCTGCCGGGGTACCTGCTTGGTGGATGGCTTTCA
>Ga0208639_1001269_pt1 | contig 16733 bp, 16 predicted proteins | sample ETNtaG_33_FD_185772 | JGI IMG/M metagenome (GOLD analysis project Ga0208639, IMG submission 185772) | Marine microbial and viral communities from oxygen minimum zone, Eastern Pacific Ocean - ETNP201310SV76 (SPAdes) (version 2) | ecosystem: Environmental > Aquatic > Marine > Oceanic ...
CTAGTTGAGATATACCCACTATCGAATTTGCTACTGATCCACCAGAAACAGTTTTTTCTATTTTAAGGTTGGTTAATAATTTTTTAAACTCATTTTCATCAAAAATTAATTTCATTGTACTTTTTGTTAAACCGTTTTTAACAATAAAATTATCATCAACTTTGCAGATAACATCTACAATTGCATTTCCTATTCCTAAAATTTTCATAATTAAGCTTTCTTCGTTTTTATTGGTGATTTTCTATTAGGATAACAAGTAGTACAAATTTTACAAGTCATTCCATAACAATCTCTTGCTTTGCAATATTCTCTTCCATAATAGATAATTTGAAGATGAAGTTTGTTCCAATATTTTTTTGGAAATAATTTTTTTAAATCTTTTTCAGTTTGAATAACATTTTTTCCATTAGTTAATCCCCATCTTTGGGCCAATCTATGAATATGAGTATCTACTGGGAATGCAGGGTGACCAAAACCTTGAGACATAACTACGCTAGCTGTCTTATGTCCAACTCCAGGAAGTTTTTCTAATTCTTCAAATGTTTTAGGAACTTTACCCTTATGTTTTTTAATTAACAATTTTGAAAGATTATAAATATTTTTAGCTTTAATTCTAAAAATACCTATCTTCTTGATTAGTTTCTCAATTTTTTTTCTTCCTAATTTTTGAAAATGATGAGGTTTATAATATTTTGGGTAAATATTTTTAGTAACTTTATTTACATTTAAGTCAGTACATTGAGCTGAAAGAAGAACAGAAATTAATAAAGTAAAAATATTTCTACTTTTTAAAGGTATAGTTATTTTTGGATAAATTTTATTTAAAATTTTTAAAACTGTTTTAGCTCTTTGAATTTCATTCATTATTTGAAATTCATAAGATCTCTCATAGAATATAGACCAGGCTTTTTAGTCATTAACCATTTTGCAGCTGATAAAGCTCCCTCAGAATACAAGGTTCTATCAAAAGCTTCATGATTTAAAGTAATTATTTCTTTGCCGCTTGAAAATTTAACTTCATGTTCACCAATAATTTCGCCTTTTCTTAGTGAATTAAAATTAATTTTATTTCCATAAGGAAAAGTTTTTTTATTTAGATATTTTTTTCCTAGTAAATTATAAAAATTCTTATTTTTACCTAAAGCAATTCCTTTACCTAACATTAATGCAGTCCCTGAAGGATAATCTTTTTTATGTCTGTGGTGAACTTCGAAGATTTTACTTAAAAAATTTTTTCCTAAAGAACTAGAGGCAATTTCTGTTAAATACATTAAAAGATTAATACCTAAACTCATGTTTCCAGCTTTTAAAATCGGTATTTTTTTAGAAAATTTTTTAATTAATTTTTCTTCATTTTTTGTAAATCCTGTTGTTCCTATAACTACTCTTTTTTTTAATTTTGATGCTATTTTTAAAACCTGAAAAGTACATTTTGGAATTGTAAAATCTATAATTAAGTTTACTTTTTTAAATGTTCGCTCTGTATTTACATCAAGTTTAATTCCATTAATTTTTTTGTTTATTTTTTTACTTTCTGTGAGAGCAAGTAATTTGAAATTTTTATTTAATTTTGCAGATTTAATTATCTGTTGGCCCATACGGCCCATACATCCTGTTACTGCTAAATTTATTTTTCTCATTTAAAGATAAGATATGAAACTATCACAACAGAAACAACAATTATAGACCAAATGAATAAATTTTTAATAAATTGTTTTGATTTTGAATTGGACCTTAAAAACCCTGGAAGGACGAGAAATAAAACGGCTATTAAAAAAACTGCTGGGATTATTTGTTCTAATCCCATTTTTTAACTGTTCCAGAAACTTTTAGCTTTTTGGAAAAATTTTTTAATACTTGGATTAGATTTTTCGTTTTCTATTTTTCTAAATCTTTCTAATAATTCCTTTTGTTCTTTGTTTAAATATACTGGCACTTCTGTTTTTATTTGAACATACAAATCTCCAAAATCACCTCTTTTCATGAAAGGCATTCCCTTACCTTTTAATCTAAATTGTTTCCCATCTTGTGTGCCATCTGGTATTTTAATTTTTGCTTTTTTACCATCAATTGTTGGTATTTCTATAGTTGTTCCAAGTGCCGCATCAGCTATAGAAATTGGAAATTCAAAAAATAAATTTACATCTGATCTTTTAAAAAGTTCATGTGATTTAACATTAATGAATAAATATAGATCACCACTAGTTCCGCCTCTACTTCCGGCTTCACCCTTACCAGCAAGTCTAATTCTTGTTCCATCATCCACACCTCTTGGAATTGTAACGGAAATTTTTTTTGTAGTTTGTTTTTTTCCTTGTCCATTACAATCTGTACATGGATTAGTTATTTCTTCTCCACTACCAGCACATTGAGGGCACGTTTGTTGAACAGTAAAAAAGCCTTGATTTGAACGAACTCTTCCATTTCCTCCACAATAAGTACAACTATCGGGGTTATGACCTGGTTTAGAACCATTACCTTTACAGGTATTACATTTTTCAGAAGTAGAGAATTGTATATTTTGTTTTTTTCCTAAATATGCTTCTTCTAATGAAATTGATAAATCATATCTTAGGTCAGATCCTCTATTGTTAGAATTTCTCCCTCTAGAACTTCGTTTACCACCTCCAAAGTCTCCAAAAAAATCTTCGAAAATGTCTGAAAAATCTGAGGTATTAAAACCACCAAAACCTCCTTGTCCGCCACCACCATTTTCAAAAGCTGCATGGCCAAAGTTATCGTAATTTTCTTTTTTTGATTTATCTGAAAGAACTCCATAAGCTTCACTAGCTTCCTTAAATTTATCCTCAGCTGTTTTGTTACCAGGATTTTTGTCTGGATGATATTTTACAGCTAGTTTTCTGTAAGCTGATTTTATATCTTGAGGACTTGCACTTTTATTAATGCCCAGGACATCATAATAATCTCTTTTAGCCATGTATATAACCTGGACAAATAGATGTCAGTTAAGCGCTTTTTTCTTTATTCTCGTCTTTTACTTCTTCAAAGTCAGCATCAACAACATTATCGTCTTTTTTCCCTTTTTCATCTTTACCATCATCTTTTTTAGATTCTGGTTTTGTACTTTGTTGTGATTTATAAATAGCTTCTCCAAGTTTCATTGAAGCCTGTACTAATGTTTCGGTTTTTTTCTTAATATCTTCAATATCTTCACCTTTTAAAGATTCTTTTAGAGTATTAGATCCATCTTCAATTGCTTTTTTCTCAGCATCTGAAATCTTAGATCCATGCTCTTTAAGATTTTTTTCTGTTGAGTGAATTAAGGTGTCCGCTTGGTTTCTTACATCAACAGATTCTCTTTTCTTTTTATCAGCATCCTTGTTTGCTTCAGCATCTTTAACCATTTTTTCAATTTCTTCATCACTTAATCCACCTGAAGCTTGAATTTGAATTTTTTGTTCTTTACCAGTACCTTTATCTTTAGCAGAAACGTTTACAATACCATTTGCATCTATGTCAAAAGTTACTTCAATTTGCGGTACACCTCTTGGTGCTGGTGCAATACCAATTAATTCAAAGTTACCAAGCAATTTATTGTCGGTTGCCATTTCTCTTTCACCTTGAAGAACCTTAATTGAAACTGCAGGCTGATTATCTTCAGCTGTAGAAAATACTTGGCTTTTTTTTGTAGGTATAGTTGTATTTTTTTCTATAAGTTTAGTAGATACTCCTCCAAGAGTTTCAATACCTAAAGATAGTGGTGTTACATCTAACAAAAGAACATCTTTAACATCTCCTTGTAATACACCCGCTTGAATAGCAGCACCCATCGCAACTACTTCGTCAGGATTAACACTTTTGTTAGGTTCTTTGCCAAAAAAGTTTTTAACTTCAGCCATTACTTTAGGCATTCTAGTCATACCACCAACCATTACCACTTCATCAACATCGCTAGCTGAAATTCCGGCATCTTTTAAAGCAGTTTTGCATGGTGGAATAGTTTTAGCAATTAAATCTTCTACTAAAGCTTCTAGTTTGGCTCTAGTCATTTTTAAATTAATATGTTTAGGACCAGTTTTGTCAGCTGTTATAAATGGTAAATTAATATCAGTTTGTTCTGCAGCAGATAATTCAATTTTTGCTTTTTCAGCAGCTTCCTTTAATCTTTGTAGAGCTAATTTATCTGATTTTAAATTAATTCCACTATCCTTTTTAAATTCTGCAATTAAGTATTCTACAATTGTGTTGTCAAAATCTTCTCCACCTAAAAATGTGTCACCATTTGTAGATTTAACTTCGAAAACACCATCTCCTAATTCAAGAATAGAAACATCAAAGGTTCCTCCTCCTAAATCATATACAGCAATTTTTTTATTTTGTTTTTTGTCCAAACCATAAGCTAATGAAGCTGCAGTTGGTTCATTGATAATTCTTAAAACTTCCAATCCAGCAATTTTTCCAGCATCTTTAGTAGCTTGTCTTTGTGCGTCATTAAAATAAGCTGGCACAGTTATTACAGCTTTAGTTACTGTTTGACCTAAATATTTTTCAGCAGTCTCTTTCATTTTTTGAAGTATGAAAGCTGAAATTTGTGATGGTGAATATTTTTCACCTTTAGCTTCAATCCAAGCATCTCCTTTTTCAGAATTTACAATTTTAAAAGGAGCAGCTTCTATATCTTTTTTTACTGTTGGATCTTCAAAATTTCTTCCTATTAATCTTTTAACAGCAAAAATTGTGTTTTCCGGATTTGTTACTGCCTGTCTTTTAGCAGGTTGTCCTATTAATTTTTCTTTTTCCTCAGTGAAAGCAACTACAGAAGGTGTTGTTCTGGCTCCTTCAGTATTTTCCAAAACTTTAGCTTGGCTACCTTCCATTATGGCAACACAAGAGTTAGTTGTTCCTAAATCTATTCCAATTATTTTACTCATATCTATTTCTCTCCCTTCATATAGGGGTTAAATTTAATTCTACAAGTTGATACAGACATTATTTCTTTTCCAAATTTTCTTTGTTTTTTTCATCTTTTTTTGCTTTATTTTCAGTTTTTTTTGCTACCCCTACCAATGATGGTCTTAATAATCTATCTTTAATAGTAAATCCTTTTTGAATTTCTTGAATAATAGTTCCTGGTTCTTTTAGATCATCTTCTATTTCCATCATTGCTTGGTGTAGATTAGGGTCTAATTTTTTATTTAAGCTTTCTATTGGCTTAATATTGTTTTTTGTGAAGATAGAAATTAGATCTTTATTAATTATATCAAAATGTTCGAGTGTTTTATTTAGTGCCTTAGAATTTTTTAAAGATTCATCATTTAGTAAAATTTGTTTTGATCTTTCAAGATTATCTATTAGATTTAATGCTTCTCTGGCAAAAGCGAAACCTCCATATTCATACGCATCTTCTTTTTCTTTTTCAAACCTTCTTCTTTGATTTTCCATTTCTGCAAATGTTCTTGCTAGTTTATCTTCAAGTTTTAAAATTTTTTCTTCGGGACTTTCTTCTATTGGCTGTTCTTTATCATTATTTTCATTTTCAGAATTTTTAGTAGCTTCCTCTGAGATTGTTTCTTTATTTTCTTTTTCCTCAGATGTGTTTTTTACTGTATTTTGGTTTTGTTCTTTTTCCATATACTCTTATATGGTAAGAAAATAAAAAATTTCTAGATGCTACATGAAAAAATAAAAAAAATATTTATAGGAACAAATAATAAGGGAAAACTAAAAGAAATAAGAGGTTTACTTCCAAAAAATATCAAAACACTATCCATATCTGAGCTTAAAATTAAAAGTCCGACAGAAAATGGTAAAACATTCAAGGAAAATTCTTTAATAAAATCTAAATATTTTTCTAAAATAACCAATTTAATGTGTCTAGCAGATGACTCTGGATTAGAAATTGACATTTTAAATAAAAGGCCCGGAATATATTCATCCAGATGGGGTGGGAGAAACTCTGATTTTGGTAAGGCAATTAAAAAAGTTTATCGAGAATTAAATAAAAAAAATAAAGATTGGAAAAAAAGAAAAATTAAAGCACGATTTGTTTGTGCACTTTCTATTTGTTATTTAAATAAAAAGATAGCTTGTGTGATAGGAAGTGTTGAGGGAAGCATTTCAGAAAAACCTAAAGGCAAAAATGGATTTGGATATGATCCAATATTTATACCTAAAAATAAAAATAAAACTTTTGGAGAAATGAGACCATCTCAAAAATATAAATTAGACCACAGATACAAAGCTTTTAAAAAGATTAAAAAATTTCTTTAATCTTACCTTCATCAACTTTATAAAAATTTAATCTATGATTAATTTTATTATTCTCGACATCAAAAATTCCTATTTTTCCTTTAAATGAATTTTTTTTCTTAAAAACGTCACTTATGTTTGAAAGATCAGTTTGTAATGATAAGTAATATATTAATCCTAATAAATCATAACTTAATAAACTTAGGTGATTAGGTTTTGTATTATATTCTTTCTCAAACTTTTTATTGAAACTTTCTAAATTTTTTTTATTTATTGAGGGATAATATAAAGGTTGAATACTTCCTTCCTGAAATAAACTTTCATCAAACCATTGATTAAAAGTTATAAAAAATTTATTTTTTGGGGAGACATCTGTATACATAAGAGATGTAATTACACTTTTCAGGCTCTCATCAAAATCTGATATAATTACTGAGTCAAATTTTACATTTCCAATAGTATATCTTTTTTTAAGTTTTTCTAATTGCTTCTCTTTATCTGGCAGGTCTGAATTTTCAACTCTATATATTTCATCTGCTAAATTTTGTTTTCGGATTTTATAGTTTGTTATTTCTTCAATTTGTTTAGTGAGTTTTGTTGGCTCGATATCATATATGTAATGTTTATAAATTTTAACTTTAGAATCTCTTATCGCTTTTTTTATTTCATCTTTATAATCAACGTCTGGTGTTAGAAAAATAGTTTTTTTTAATTCATTTAATTCTAAAAATTTTTTGATTGCATTTAATTGTGATGATGAGTTTACACCACTACTAATTATATTTTTAGGAAGATCTTTTGTTTTATTTGTTAATGATAAAAAGACCACATCTTGAACCTCATCTAAATAAATTAAACTTTTGAAAAAAATAGGACCTATAAAAATTTTAACACCTTCATTTTTTAATTTTGTTGCTGATTGTAAAGTTTTATTTGGATCTAGATTTGTGTCTCTTGGATAAATTTCAATTTTGTCTGTACCCAAATCATTTAAAGCCATTCTAGTTGATTTAATTATTAATTGTCCTAATTCTTTATATTCACCAGACAAAGGCACAAGAAGACCAATCTTAATTTTTTCATTGTTCGCAAAAGTATGCGGATAGGTAAAGAAATAAATTGTTATGGTTATTAGAATAATTTTAAAAAATTTGTACATTTTAGTGATATTATATTATTTCAATAACAAATATGATTGTAAATTCAAAACGTATAAATAAAGAAATAAAAAAAAACCTTTATATAGTATCTACACCAATAGGAAACTTAAATGATATAAGTTTAAGAGCAATCGATACTCTTAATAAATCAGATTATATTCTTTGTGAGGATACAAGAGTTTCAAAAAACTTATTAGATAAATATAAAATTAAATCTAAATTAATTTCAAATCATAAATTTAATGAAAAGAAAAATTTATCTAAAATAATTGGATTAATAAAACAAGGATTGTTTGTATCTTTAATATCAGATGCAGGCACACCAAGTATTTCTGATCCAGGTGCTATATTAATTAGAGAATGTATAAAAAATAATATACAGATTGTACCTTTGCCAGGACCTTCTGCAGCAATATCTGCCGTATCAATTAGTGGGTTTTCTGAAAAATTTTTCTTTTATGGTTTTTTTCCAGAAAAGAATAAAATTCTTTTAGAAGATTTGGGAATTTTATCTAAATTAAATAGTTCTATAGTTTTTTTTATTTCTCCAAGAAAAATAAATAAAATTATTCCATTTATTAAGAAAAATTTTAAAGGAAGGAAAATTCTTATTTGTAGAGAAATGACTAAATTTTATGAGGAATTTGTAAGAGCTGAAGTTGAGGAATTAGAACTATTTAAGAATAATTTAAAAGGGGAATTGACAATTGTTATATCAGAAAAAAAAGATGATAAAAAAACTTCACATATTTTGAGTGAATCAGATAAAAGAATTATTAAGAACATGATTAATAAATTAAGCATTAAAGAGATTTCAAATCTTATCCATCAAAATAACAAGATTTCAAAAAAAATTATTTATGATTACTGTTTAAAGATAAAAAATGAAAACTAAATTTATAATTATTTTTTTTGTTGGTTTAATTTTAAATGGATGTATTGGAGTTTCGTCAACAGGAATTTTCGGAACAGGTGTAAGTGTAGCAATTGATCCAAGATCTTTAGGAACTCAAATAGATGACTCTATAATGCAAAAAAATTTATCTTCAAGAATTCTTATTATAAACAAAAATTATTTTTTATCTGTTAAATCAAAAGTTTTAGATGGTAGAATATTTTTAACAGGTAAAGTTGATGATCCTGAAGAAAAACTAAAATTAACAAAATTGGCCTGGGAAACTGAAGGAGTAAGGTCTGTTAGAAATGACATTAAAATTAAAGAGAAATTTAATTTTAAACAATCCGCCAAAGACATTTTGATTACTTCTCAGTTAAAAACGGCTTTAATTTTAAATAAGAATATCAAGGCTATAAATTATCAAATAGATACCTATAAAAAGAAAATTTATATTTATGGAATAGCATTAACCAAAGATGAAAAAGATTTAGTTGTAAATGAAGCAAAGGAAATTTTAGATGTAGATGACGTGATTGCTAGTATTTTGCTAGTTAAAAATTTACGTATTCAAAAAAATTAATTTATTTTTTATATTTTATTATGTCAGCTGAATAAGCTGCAATAGATGCTAAATTTAAAATTTCAGATGTGGATGATCTGAGAGGTGCTATTTCTATTGGTAGTCCTAAACCAATTAGTAATGGCCCAATTACTTTTGCTCTACTTATAGATTTTATCATTTTATATGAAATAGCCGCGCTATGTTGACTTGGCATTATTAAAACATTTGAATTTCCCACAATTTCAGAAAATGGATAAAGTTCTTTGTATATTTCTTCTAGGGCAACGTCTGGCTGCATTTCACCATCAAATTTGAAATCAACTTTTTTTTTCTTTAAAATTTCAACTGCATCACTTATTCTTTTGGTTCTATCTGTAACTGGTTGACCAAAAGTTGAATGAGATAAAAAAGCAACCTTAGGATCAAAGCCAAAAAGTCTTACAACTCTTGCAGTCGATATTGCCATATCTACTAATTGATTTGCATCTGGGTATTCTATAACTGAAGTATCACATATAAATATTGTTTTACCTCTGTTTACGACTAAATTTAATCCAAACATAATTTCACCAGGTCTTGGATCAACAACTTTAACAACTTTTTCAAGTGAAGAAGAATATCTTCTAGTATTTCCCGTAACCATTGCGTTTGCATCATTACAAGCAACCATACATGAGGCCCAAACTACTCTATCATTTCTAATAAGTCTGTCACAATCCCTTTCAAGCATACCTTGTTTTCTTTGAAGTTTTTTAAAAAGATATTGAACATATTTTTTTCTTTTTTCGGTATCTTTGGAGTTTACAATCTCAATATCAAAATTTTCATTGTAACCAATTTTTTTTATTTGTTCTTTAATTTTTTCTTCTTTACCAATTAAAATTGGTATACCTAATTTTGAATTTTTGAAAGCTATTGCAGCTTTAAGCATATTTTTATCTTCACCATCAGCAAAAACAACTTTTTTTGTTTTTTTCTTTATATGTGAGTTTATTCCTTGCATAATTGTTACTGTTGGGTCCAATCTTTGTTTAAGATTTTCTTTATAAGACTCAAAATTATCTATTTTAATTCTAGCTACACCTGTTTTCATAGCGGCTTCAGCTACTGCTGCTGGGATGACACTTATTAATCTAGGATCAAATGTAGAAGGTATAATATACTCTTTACCATAATATGGTCTTTCTCCTCCCATAGCTGCCACAACTTCATCTGGTACATATTCTTTGGCAAGATTTGCTATTGCATACGCTGCAGCAATTTTCATTTCTTCATTTATAGTTTTGGATCTAACATCTAAAGCACCTCTAAAAATGTATGGAAAACCAATTAAGTTATTTACTTGATTAGGATAATCTGATCTTCCAGTTGCAATTATCGCATCATTTCTTACTTCTTCAATTTCTTCTGGAGTAATTTCGGGATCAGGATTTGCACAAGCAAATATTATTGGATTTTTTGCCATTTTTTTTACCATATCTTTTGTTAAAACACCTTTTGAGGATAAACCTAAAAATACGTCTGCATTTTTGATAGCATCATTTAGTGTGCGATCTTTAGTTTCGATTGCATGGCCTGATTTCCATTGGTTTAAATTTTCTCTACCTTGATAAATAACTCCCTTTCTATCAATCATAGTTATATTTTTTTTAGGTGCTCCAGTTTTTTTTAATAAGTTTGTACAAGCCATTGCTGAGGCGCCTGCGCCGTTTACAACTATTTTGATTTTATCAATAGATTTTTTGCTAATATCTAGTGCATTGATTAATGCAGCTGTAGTTATGATAGCAGTTCCATGTTGATCATCATGAAAAACTGGAATGTCTAAAATTTCTTTGAGTTTTTCCTCAATAATAAAACAATCTGGTGCAGCAATATCTTCAAGATTTATACCACCAAAACTAGGTGCAAAATTTTTTATACTGTTTATAATTTCATTTGGTTCCGAGGAGTCGATCTCAAGATCTATAGAGTCTATATCTGCAAATCTTTTAAATAAAACAGCCTTACCTTCCATTACTGGTTTTGAGGCTAAAGCACCTAAATTTCCCATACCAAGAATTGCAGAGCCATTACTTATAACAGCAACAAGATTTCCTTTACTTGTATAATCAAATACAGTCTCTGGGTTATCACTTATAGCTCGTACAGGTGCAGCGACACCAGGTGAATAAGCTAAAGCAAGATCTCTTTTTGTAGTCATATTTTTTGAGGATGAAATTTCAATCTTCCCTGGTTTTTTATGACTATGAAATTCTAAAGCTTCTTTGTCAGTGTAATGATCAATTTTTGTTTTTTTCATTTATGTTAATTAGGTGTACAAATGGGGTAAAATTAAGACTAATATGATTTATGAATTTAGTTAAGTCAACAGGGACTTTTGGTTTTTATACTATAATTAGTAGATTACTAGGTTATTTAAGAGATGTTTTAATTGCGATTTTTCTTGGAACAAGTTTTTTAGCTGATGCATTTTTTGTAGCCTTTAGAATACCAAACACTTTTAGAAGATTATTTGCTGAAGGAACTTTTAATGCAGCTTTTGTTCCAAGTTACACATCAGAATTAGTAAAAAGTAAATCTAAATCAAAAATATTTGCTAATGAAATTTTTAATTTATTATTTTTAGGTTTATTTTTTTTGGTTTTGATTATTGAATTTTTTATGCCTGCTTTTGTTAGTTTGATAGCACCAGGTTTTGTCAAAAATACTGAAAAAATTGAGCTTGTTATAAATTTAACTAGAATAACTTTTCCGTTTTTAATATTTGTAAGTTTATCATCTTTTTTTGCAGCAATATTAAATTCTCATAATAAGTTTGCGGCAGCTTCAGCAGCACCAATTATTTTAAATTTAGTTTTAATAGGAATTTTATTTTTTGGAAATTATTTAAATGATGCGTTAATTTATTATCTCTCATATGGAGTATCTATAGCTGGCTTATTACAATTAATTTTTTTATATAAATTTGTTAAAAAATTTTATGTTATTAAATTTAATTTTAAATTCAAAATCAACAATAAAGTAAAATTTTTTTTTAAAAAACTTTTACCTAGCATTTTTTCTTCAGGGGTTACTCAAATAAATATATTAGTTGGCACTATTATTGCTTCATTTCAAGCAAGTGCAGTATCTTATTTGTATTATGCTGATAGAATTTACCAAATAAATTTAGCAATTGCTGGAATTGCAATAGGTGTAGTTATTTTACCTCAACTTTCTAAACACATTTATTTAAAAAGAAAAAATAAGATTTTACAAATTCAAAACAAAGCACTGGAATTGAGTATGTTTTTAAGTTTGCCAGCATCTGTAGCATTATCTATTGGATCTGAAGAAATTATTTCTGCGTTATTTGGGTATGGTTCTTTCACTGAAGAGGCGGTAACAAATTCTGCAAAAGCACTTTATTATTTTGGTTTAGGTCTACCAGCTTTTGCATTGATTAAAGTTTTTTCAACTTTTTTCTTTGCAAATCATGATACAAAAACTCCATTTTATATTTCTTTAATTTCTGTAATTTTAAATATTCTTATAAGTATTTATTATTTTAAAAGTATTGGTTTTATAATTATTCCTATAGCCACAACTATTTCATCATGGTTTAATTCAATATTATTATTCATTTTTTTAAAAAATAAAGATTTATTTCAATTTAATAAAATATTTTTTATAAGATTTACAAAGATAATTTTTGTATCAATGATGATGGGTATATTTTTTAGATACTTAATTTTAATTTTTGAAAATCAACTAGTTTATGATTATTATTTAAAGTCATTTTATTTAATACTGTCCGTTTTTTTAGGCTTTGTATTTTATCTTATAATGTCATTGTTTATCAAAGCTTTTAAATATGAGGATATTAAACTAAAGTATTAAATTATGGAAAAAAAAATTTTTTCAGGTGTTCAACCAACTGGTAATCTTCATTTAGGAAATTATTTAGGAGCAATTAAAAATTTTGTTAAACTAAATAATAATAAAGAAAATAAGTGTGTTTTTTGCGTAGTAGATCTTCATGCGATAACTGTAAGTCAAGATCCAAAAGAATTAAAAAACAACATACGTGAAACAGTAGCAACTTTTATTGCTAGTGGAATTGATCCAAAAAAAAGTATTATTTTTAATCAATCACAAGTTAGTGCACATTCAGAAGCTGCGTGGATATTAAGTTGTATAGCCAGAATGGGCTGGTTAAATAGAATGACTCAGTTTAAAGAAAAAGCTGGAAAGGATAAAGAAAAAGCAAGCATTGGACTTTATTCTTATCCTATTTTGATGGCTGCAGATATATTATTATATGATTCAACTCATGTTCCTGTAGGTGATGATCAAAAACAGCATTTAGAACTTTGTAGAGATATAGCACAAAAATTTAATAATGATTTTAAAGTTGATGATTTTTTTAAAGCACCAGAACCTTTAATTCAAAAAGAATTTTCAAGAATAATGAGTCTTAAAGATGGCTTAAAAAAAATGAGTAAGTCAGAATTATCAGATTTAAGTCGTATAAATTTAACTGACGACAAAGATCAAATTATAAATAAAATAAAAAAAGCAAAAACTGATCCATTACCTTTACCAACAACTATTGATGAGCTTGATAAAAGACCTGAAGCTAAAAATTTGATTGGTATTTATGCAAGTTTAACTGACTCAACTTTAGAAAAATCTATTAAAGAATTTTCTGGAAAAAATTTTTCAGAATTTAAGGAAAATTTATCACAAGTTCTGGTTGATAAAATTATTCCTATAACAGTTGAAATTAAAAAATTATTAAATGAAAAAAAATATCTTGATACAATACTTTTAGAAGGTTCTAAAAAAGCAGATAAAATAGCATCTGAAAAGGTGAAAAAAATTCACGAAATAGTTGGTTTTTAGAATATTTTTATTAACAAGTTCCAATTTTATAATTTATGACTATATATAAAATATATGTTTATTCAGACTGAAATAACACCAAATCCGAATTCATTAAAGTTTTTACCTGGGAAGGTTGTTTCTAATCAAGGGTCTTTTGAAATAAAAAAAAAAGATGAAACCAATAATGAATTAATTAGAAACTTATTATCTGTTAATGGAGTTGAAGGTATTTTCTTAGGAAGAGATTTTATATCGATTAATAAAAATGATAAGATTTCGTGGGATGAAATTAAGCATATTGTAATTTCATTAATAAATGATTTTTATTTAAAGGGAAAAGAATGTGTTATTGAAAAAAATTTAAATGAAGATACAGAAAATTTAAAAGAAATAGAAAAAAAAATTGTTAAAATATTAGATCAAAAAATAAGACCTGCCGTTGCTAAAGATGGTGGGGATATTAAATTCAGAGAATTTAAAGATGGTGTTGTAAAAGTGCAATTGCAAGGTAGTTGTTCCGGATGTCCAAGTTCAACAATGACTTTAAAACAAGGAGTACAAAATCTTTTATGTCACTATATTTCTGAGGTTAAGGAAGTAGAAGCAGTTTAAAATGATCAATAAAAAATTATATTATTTCCAATTTAAGTTTTTAAAATTTTTGAAGAAAAAAAATTTTGGTACATTTCCAAAGATTTTTCTAAGCTCTTTATGTGTTGTTTTTTTATTTTATTTAATGCCAATGATAATTGATTATTCAAAAAATAAATCTTTAGAATATAGAAATAATTCAAAAACAATTTTAGCATACACTTTAAAAAATAAAGGAAAAAATTTAGAAGAAAGCACAAAAGTTCTAAATGAAAATGATTTATTAGTAGATATTTTTAGTTTAAATGATTTAGAAACTGATACTATTAGGTTAAATGCCTCTACTATTAAACAGTTATTTGAGGATACAAACTATTCTTTAAAGGAAGTTCGAGAAAAAAAATTAGTTAAACCTGTAGCTTTAACATTGCTTCCCGCAGAAATAAAAATGATTGAAAGCACTAAACAAAGAAAAGATTTTTTTATTCAAATTATTTTACCATTAATTTTACAGGAAAATAACAATATTAAATTAGATAGAAAGAGACTTTTTAACATTATAAATAAAAGTAATAATACTGATTTAGAAAAAAAATGGCTTAAAAAAAAATATAAACAGTATGGAGCATCATCAGGAGATTTATCAACTTTAAAAATTAGAATGGATGAAATCCCAGTTTCACTTGCAATTGCTCAAGCAGCAAAAGAAACTGGCTGGGGTACATCTAGATTTGCTCAAGAAGGTAATGCATTATTTGGACAGTGGACTTGGTCTGGTGAAGGTTTAAAACCAAAAGATGCAGATAAAAATCAAGGTCATAAGGTTATGAAATTTAATGTGCTACAAGCTTCTGTAAGAGCTTATCAACGAAATTTAAACACACATTCTTCATATAAAAATTTGAGAAAAGCTAGGGCTGAATTGAGAGATAGAGGAAAGCCATTAGATAGTTTAGTTCTTGTTAAATATTTGAATGAATATGCTGAAACTGGTGAGAAATATATTGAAGTCTTAAGTCAGATTATAAAACAAAATAATTTAAAAGATTTTGATGATGCAAAGCTTTTACCATCAAGCATTGAACTTGAAAGTTTAATTTAATCTTTTTGAATGGTAAATTGAACTCCAAACCATCTCCATTTTCCATTATCATTTAAAGAACAATTAATTCTTCCTCTTCTTGGTATAAATTTTTCATCAAAATTAATTATTAAAGTTTGTTGCTGAAATTTTAAATTTGATTTTTTCCAATTTCCTCCGTCATTCGAATAACAATTGATATTGTTTATATTTTTTTGTTCTTTAAAAAATTCAACAATTAATTTTGGAGGGTTGTTTGAGTTATTAATCTTTTTCTCCTCGGGTTTTAAATTTTTATATTCTAATGGTTTGTAGTTAATTAAAGATTTAAATCTTTTAAGGTCACCATATTTTTCATTAATTGGAAATCTTGGTAATTCAAATTTATCTTTATTTATATCAATAACACCAGAATGCTGACCAAAGGCAACTTTGAAATTTTTAGAAATATAATCTTTCATATATTTAGAATACTCACCAAAAGGATATGAAAAAACTTCTGGTACATATCCAAATTTATCTTTAAAAATTTTAGTTGCAGTTTCAATATCTTTTACAAATTCCGAATTATTCATATCAATTAAGTATTCATGAGTATGGGAATGATGCCCAATAATTGCAAAGTTGGATTCTTCTATTTCTTTAATTTCATCCCAATTCATATAGCCATTTTTACCAATAGGTTCTGTGGAGATAAAAAGAATAAATGGAATTTTATTTTTCTTTAAATAGGGCCAAGCCTCAGTATAAAATGATTTAAAACCATCATCTATGGTAATCAAAATTTCTTTTTTATTTTTCTTTTTATCAAACTCATCTATAAAAAACTTTGGATTATAAAATTTATAATTAAGATTTTTTATGATTTCCATTTGTTCTTTAAAAACATTCATTTTGATATTTGTAGATGGATATTTATTTTCATTAAAGCGGTGGTACATTAAAGACAAAATACCACTATCATTTGAATAATATTTGCTATTATTTTCTTCTGAAATAGAATTAGTTAAAAAACAAATTTGTAAAATGAGCAAACTTATAATTGATGCAGCTAAAGATAAAATTTTTTTAATGATCATTAATAATGATATTAATTATAATATTACACATGAAAATACCAAATTTAATTACGAAAAATTAACTATACTTATCAATGAGTTTTTAAATTCAAGAAATTTGAATTTAAAAAAAGTTTCACAAATTTATGTTAATAGAGGTCCAGGTAGTTTTGCAGGAATAAGAAATTCTCTTTCAATTGTAAAAGCTATTCATTTTTCTAATAAAACAGATTATTATTGTTTTAGTTTTGATGATTTTGATGATTTAAATGATATTAAATATGAAAATATACCTGAACTATGT
>Ga0208639_1001275_pt1 | contig 16690 bp, 11 predicted proteins | sample ETNtaG_33_FD_185772 | JGI IMG/M metagenome (GOLD analysis project Ga0208639, IMG submission 185772) | Marine microbial and viral communities from oxygen minimum zone, Eastern Pacific Ocean - ETNP201310SV76 (SPAdes) (version 2) | ecosystem: Environmental > Aquatic > Marine > Oceanic ...
TCCATTTTTCCAATTTTGAGATGATTTGCGCAACAGAATTTTCATCTTCCATGTCCCATTTGAATATTGGATATGCAACTAATTGCCCAGGTCCATGCCAAGTAAGGCCTCCTCCTCTATCAACAGGAAAAGATGGATAATCTGAAGGAGGTTTAATTCCATCATTCCTTGCTCTAGGTCCAACAGTAACTATTTCTGGGTGTTGTAGGAATATCAATGTATCAATAATTTCATCATTAATTCTTTTTGCCTGTAGTTCTTTCATCAATTCAAGTGAATCATCATAAGGAGTTAACCCTAAATCCATAATTTTGACTTTACGAATCTCGGACATGGTCATGCCAGAAGGCCACTAAACATGAAACCATCACTCAGTCAAAATCTAGATCTATTTTGCTACCGTCTCTCTGGCCTTCACGATATGCTTCAATTGCGGCTCTTGCAATTGCTTCTGGGTCATTAATTATCTGCTTGTCAATCTTATCGCCGTTGAATAAATTATCGCCCACCATTACAGAATCATTTAGTGAGAGTGATTTATCACCAGCATCTTTGTTTTGTTCTACGATTTTTTCCATGCTCTTGGTAATTTCTTGGATGCTTTCTAGTTCGATTTTCTTTTCATCTAGTTCAGTTTCTAAGCCTTTGACCCTAACTCTAGTCTCATCTAACTCTTGTCTAAGGAATGCAGCCTCGGCTTTTGCAGCCTCCATTTCTTTAGATAATGCTTCGAGAACTTCACTGGCTGTTGCAGGCTCAGAATTTAATTCTTTAACTCTATTTTCTTCTACCTTAATTGATTGCCTTCTAACTTGGGTAGGTATCATTGAATCATCTTCTCCATCATATTCGGAAAATAAATATTTAACCACTTTTTGACAGGCAGTGGAGTGTAAAAGGAGCAATGAAATCAATAAAAAGGCTTGAGCATCGTGCTTAGAAGTCATATTATCGCCCCATTCACTGCTGGGTGCCTCATTTGCTAATTCACTGAAGTAACTGCCAATGCTTATGAATGTCACAATCAACATCAGCGCAGAAATAGCGTAAATTAGAATGATGAGTCGTTCATTGAATTTAGTTGGCTTAGAAATCGGTATTGCTTCAGGTAATCTTATCCTTCCTTCAACAACTCCATTTGGGTCCATCGCTAATCTTCTAAGAATTGGACGTAGTCTTTTTTCGGCCTCTTTTAGATTATTTTTGTGGCTATATCGTCGATTTTCAGCACTAAATATTCCTATAATCATTAAACTTGATCCAACTAAAAATCCTATCCAGTAATATGGTCCATTAGGTGATAATGACATTGGCAACTCTCCGCCTACTTCAAATTCCATATCTGCATCGATAGTCAAGAAATCTTCTAAATCAGTATGGCATCTATATTTCTCTTCTTCACAATCACTTGAATTTTCTTGCTTGTAGTTATTTACAGATTGATTCCATTCGCTGAGCGCGATAGTACTAGATACGGTTAAAACAAATATTGCTATACATACAATGAACATAGAGAAAAACCCTGGGGGTTTTTTGAGTGGATTTCTTGGTGGATTTGAATAGTATCTTTGATGAACTACCGTGGTAGTAGTCACGCGTCGAGGTTTTTTGGCACCTCCAGACCAAAAAATAAAAATCACAAATATGGTAAATAAGGCAATTAAAACTTGTCCATTTAGCGATGCCATCTGCATTTTCATCTCCTTAGTAATATATTTGTTTCAGTTTCTATTTAATACTCTCTCATACAAGTTTCAAAATTTACCAGAAGAACCAAATCCACCTTTTCCTCTAACTGTATTTCCTAGATTTTCATAATCAGTTTCTACTATAGTTACTTTGGGGACTGGTGCAAATAATAATTGTGCAATTCTTTCACCTTTTGTGACAGTGAAGAACTCTTCTTCGCCAATCCATGTCGCCAAAACCATAAGTTCACCTCGATAATCTGAATCAATCGTTCCAATGCCATTAGGCATAATCATGCCTTTTTTGCCTAAAGATGAGCGGCATCTAATTTGCCCCTCCCATCCTTCTGGTATAGCCACAGCGAGGCCTGTTTTTATCATCGAACTTTTTCTTCTTTCCACTTTTGTTTCTTCTAGTGCATAAAGATCCCAGCCAGCAGCTTGGGATGAACCCTGAGTTGGCAGTTTGGCGTCTTCCGCAAGTTTGGCAAATTCAACGGTCAAAGATGTCTTCATAATTACTGCTAAATGTGCGAGGTTATTGACTATTATCTAAAGTATAAAATTGCTTACTTACATGCAGTGGAAACAAAGGAGTGTAAATAAAGAATCAAGGTTTAATTAAAACCTGTTATAATAGGTTATTTCTGGCTTGCATTATTGCATTTCCCAATCCTTTCTTAATGCCCTAAAACCTGTATTTCCCAAGGAGTGTTTGGGGGTATTATTATACACCCTATCAAACGAGAAGAAACTCCGGCGCGATTGGAGAAGTGAGGTGAAGCAAAATGGTAATTGAACATAGTTTAAAAGGGTCGGATGATAATGACATAGATTTGTCGATGGAACACATAGAACCTATGCTTCAAGAGAACATGAATCGTTTCGTTTTATTCCCCATTCAACATAATGAAATTTGGGAAATGTACAAACTTCATGCAGCATCGTTTTGGACTGCAGAAGAAATCGATTTAGCCGAAGATGCCAAGGATTGGAAGAAACTCAATGATAATGAAAGACACTTTTTGAAACATGTATTGGCATTCTTCGCTGCTAGTGACGGGATAGTCAACGAAAATTTGGTAACAAACTTTGCTGATGAAGTCCAATGGCCAGAAGCACGATGTTTCTATGGGTTTCAAATTATGATGGAAAACATCCATGCTGAAACCTATTCTTTACTTATTGACACATACATAAACGACCCAATCGAGAAAGACCATTTATTTAATGCACTCGAAACGGTCCCATCAGTGAAGAAAAAAGGTTCTTGGGCACTCAAATGGCTTTCTAGAAAGAAGGGAACATTCGCCCAAAGACTCGTTGCATTTGCGGCGGTTGAAGGCATCTTTTTCTCTGGTTCATTCTGCGCCATATTCTGGTTGAAGAAGAGAGGTTTGATGCCAGGTCTGACATTTTCTAACGAATTAATCTCAAGAGATGAAGGCCTTCATTGTGATTTTGCCTGTTTACTGCACAACCAATTAATTCGTGGCGCAGGAGAGAACGTCATTCACAGAATTATTTCTGAAGCTGTAGAGATAGAAAGCGAGTTTGTAACAAGTGCATTACCTGTTGAACTCATCGGCATGAATGCAGATCTTATGAGGCAATACATTGAGTTTGTAGCAGACCGTTTGTTAGTATCACTCGGTGCTTCAAAATTATATGAGGCGTCAAACCCATTCCCATGGATGGAAATGATTTCAATGCAAGGAAAAACAAATTTCTTTGAGAAAAGAGTCGGCGAATATCAAAAGTCCGGCGTCAAGGATGGAGGAACTCTTGGAAGCGTCCAACAACGCTTCTCTGTAGACGAAGACTTTTGAACCGTACGCGATGGAAGGGGAATACTGCGCAATAAAATAACACGAGGGAGATGAGAAAATTGACAATGCAAGTAGTAAACCGAAAAGGGGAAAAAGAAGATGTCCGATTCGATGCTATTCTTGAAAAATTGTCAAGTCTTACTGATGGTTTGGACCCTAATTGGATTGACCCAGCACATCTTACTAAACTTACAATTGAAGGATTGTATGATGGTGTTTCAACTCGTGAATTAGACCAGTTAGCAGCAGAAACAGCAGCATCTTTAGCATCTCATCACCCTGATTACAGCAGATTAGCAGCAAGAATTTGTGTAGATGATTTACACCGTTCAACTAAGGACATATTTACAGATGTCATAACAGATTTAAGAGAATATATTGACCCTGAATCAAAGAAGCATGCCCCATTGATTTCCCAAGAGGTCTTTGATATTATTATGGCAAATGCCGATGTATTAAACAATCACATTGATTATAATCGCGATTATAATTATGATTACTTCGGATTCAAGACTCTAGAGCGTTCATACCTCCTGAAGTTACACGGCGAGGTAGCCGAGCGCCCTCAACACATGCTGATGCGTGTCTCTGTAGGAATACATCATGGCAATATTGAGAAAGCCTTGAAGACTTATGATTTGATGAGCCAAGGATATTTCACCCATGCAACTCCTACTCTATTTAACTCAGGAACTCCAAAACCACAGATGTCATCATGTTTCCTTTTGACAATGCAAGATGATTCACTAGTGGGAATTTATGATACATTGAAACAATGCGCTTTGATTTCCAAGTCTGCAGGCGGTATTGGATTATCTATCCACCATATTAGATCTAAGGGCTCTTACATCAAGGGTACAAATGGTGAAAGTAACGGGATAGTTCCAATGCTTCGTGTATTCAATGATACAGCAAGATACGTTGACCAAGGTGGCGGCAAGAGAAAAGGTTCAATCGCAATCTACTTGGAACCTTGGCACCCAGATATTTTGGCTTTCTTGGATTTGAGAAAGAATCACGGAAAAGAAGAACTTCGCGCTCGAGATTTATTTTACGCACTTTGGACTCCTGACCTATTCATGGAAAGAGTTGAGCAGAATACTGATTGGTCTTTCTTCTGTCCTAATGAGTGCCCAGGTCTTCAAGACGCATACGGTGAAGAATTCAAGAAATTGTATGAATCCTATGAGGCACAAGGGTTGGCAAGAGAGACAATTCCAGCAAGAACTGTTTGGGATAAAGTCGTAGAATCTCAAATAGAAACAGGAACTCCATACATGCTTTACAAGGATGCTGCCAACACAAAATCCAACCAGAAGAACCTTGGCACTATACGTTCTTCTAACCTGTGCACAGAAATTATGGAATATACTTCCAAGGATGAAGTTGCGGTATGTAACCTAGCATCGATTGCTCTTCCTAAGTTTGTCAATGAGGAAAAAGGAGAATTTGACCATCAACTTCTTTATGATGTAACTTACCATGCTACTGGAAATTTGAATAGAGTCATAGACGCCAACTATTATCCCGTTGAGGAAGCAAGAAATTCCAATATGCGTCATCGACCGATTGGCCTTGGAGTACAAGGTTTAGCAGATACATTTGCAATGCTTGGACTTTCCTTTGAAAGTCCGGAAGCCAAGGTTCTAAACAAAGAAATTTTTGAAACAATTTACTTCGCTTCATGTACAGCATCCAAGGATGCAGCAATTGTTGAAGGTGCTTACTCTACATTCGAAGGTTCTCCAGCAAGTGAAGGAATTCTACAGTTTGATTTGTGGAACATGAATGAACATAGCGGCCGATGGGATTGGGATTCTTTGAAATCTGAAATTGTTGACAATGGTATGAGAAATTCTCTGTTATTAGCACCTATGCCAACTGCTTCAACATCACAGATTTTAGGTAATAATGAATGTTTTGAAGCATTTACTTCCAATTTATATGTTAGAAGAACTCTATCTGGTGAATTTATTGTACCTAATAGACATTTAATCAAGGATTTGATTAAACTAGGTCTCTGGAGTTTAGAGATGAAAGACGAAATCCTTCGTCATAAAGGCTCAATACAATTTATTGAAGGAATTCCCGACAATATCAAAGAATTATACAAGACAACCTGGGAAATCAAGCAAAAGAACGTCATTGATATGGCTGCTGATAGAGGTGCTTACATTGACCAGAGCCAATCAATGAATATTCACATGATTGATGCTAACGCTGCAAAGGTCACTTCGATGCACTTCTATGGATGGAAGAAGGGTTTGAAAACAGGAATGTATTATCTTAGGACAAAGGCCGCTGCTGATGCGATCCAATTCACAGTTGAAGCAAAGAAAGCAGAAGACCAGACCGTTTCAGGATTAGCGGACAGAGCAGAAGTAACCAGTTTGGAAGCAATTGCTTGTAGTCTAGACACTCCTGATGACTGCCTTAGTTGTGGTTCATGATTGATTTATCAAATCAAAGTAGAGATATCGAACATACTGGTGATTATTTGCCATGATGGCTGCAATCATATATTCATTTTAGATTGGCAATGTGGGCAACTGATCTTACCCGAATAGTCACTTGGAATTTGTAAAGATTGGTCACACGAGGAGCACTTGATTTGTTTTTTATTCGAACTGTTGCCACCTCTTGCGTTAAGAACTCGCTCGATTGCTGGTGGCCATCCCTTTTTCAAATCATCAAATGACATCAGCAGAGGTAATGCGACCAAGCCCATTCCAAATGTTGTACACATTAGTGAGAATAGTATCATTGAACCATCTTCTGCGAGTGAAATTGATAGAGGATTCCATTCGCCTCCTGAAAAAATTATACTCAACAAACCTGAAACTAGGAATGTCCCTAGTGAGAAGTATACTCCGTTCAAATATTCATTAGTCATCAGTATTCCTCCGAAAATGAATGCGAAGGAAAGGAAAAATGCAATTGGCGCTACAACTGCTCCTAATTGCCCGATTCCAATTATTGAGAATGCGAAGGCCATAAACATTCTAAATACTCCATAAATTATTACAATCCAGCCAATTCCATTTACAGTACTATTGTTATTATTGATGTATACACGTTGGACATTTGGATTTAAGAATGCTTGAGGATTAATCTGTTGTTGTGGCATAGAGCCAACGTAAGAAGTCTGAACAGCGTTCTGTCCTTGCCAAACCGATTGTTGACCTTCTTCATCATTTTCCATCAATCGAATAATAACATCATCCTTCTTTCCAGATATTTTCAAGCCTCTAGATTTACAGATTTTCTTCAGTTCTAATAGAGTCATCGAGTCATAATCCATGAACTTCACAACAAATACTTATTCTTATAGTTATAGCCGTTTATTCATTCATGAAGAATGAATTGCATGACCTAGAGTCGCTAATACTGCCTCATGAGTCATTTCAGTCATTGTAGGATGTGCATGAATTGTTCCAGCAATGTCCTCAAGTAAAGCACCCATTTCCAAAGCTAAAGTCCACTCGCCAACTAATTCACTGATATTTGTTCCAACTGCTTGAATGCCGAGAATTCTATGATCATCTTCTCTTGCACACACTCTTACAAAACCAGCAGATTTCTCTGCTTCTTGAGTTAAAGCACGTCCATTAGCACCGAGTGGAAATTTACCAACTATAACCGGATGTCCAGCTTCTTTTGCCTGTTCAGGGGAAAGGCCAACACTGACAATTTCAGGTTCTGTGAAAACTATCGCAGGTACTGCTACAGGGTCATATGTTCGCTTTTTACCAGATATAATTTCAGCAACCATCTCACCTTGGAATGATGCTACGTGAGCAAGCATCTCTCCTGAATCACATACATCGCCAATTGCATAAACGCCTTTCATATTTGTTTCACAACGCTGGTTAACCTTGACAAAACCTCGTTCATCAAGAGCAACTCCTGTTGGTGCTAATGATTTACTGTTTGGCTTTCTTCCAACAGTAACCAACACCTTGTCAGCAATTATTTCTTCAAACTTGGCACCATCTTTTGCATTTTTATCGGCGTAAAATAGTTTTATTTTTCCATCCTTCAAATCTTCAGTTCCTTTAGCGAAAACACCAGTGTGAACTTTAATTTTATTTTTCTTGATGAATAATTCCAGTGGCCTTCGAAGTTCTTTATCAAAAATCGGCAATACCGAATCCATTGCTTCCACGATAGTTACTTCAGAGCCTAGCATTTTGTAGGTTATTCCTAATTCTAGTCCAATATATCCGCCACCAACAACAACCACATGCTCTGGTAGTTCTTGCAAGTTTAGAGCCTCTCTTGAAGAGATTACATTATCTGAGAATGGCATGAAGGGTAATTCAATTGGAACTGAACCATTGGCTAATATCACATGTTCTGCTTGAATAATTATAGCGTCTTTTCCTTTTCCTATTTTTACAGTTTTAGCGTCTTGGAATTCGGCCCAACCATTGATTAGTTCAGCCCCTGCAGCCTTTAGTAAGTGCTCTACTCCACCGTTTAATTTGTTGACAATTCCTTCTTTCCAAGAAATCATGTTAGCCATATTCAATTCTGCAGGTCCAGGAATTGAAATCCCCATGTGTCCTGCATCTTTCGAGTGTTTTGCAAGTGCGTGAAACCTGTGTGCGGCATGAATCAGTGCTTTGGAAGGGATACATCCACGAATCAAACAAGTTCCACCAGCTTTTTCGCCTTCAACTATAATTGTTGAAAGACCCAGTTGTCCAGAACGAATCGCAGCAACATATCCACCAGGTCCAGCACCAATTACCAAAACTTGACATTTCTTAGTTTCCATTTAATCACCTTCACATGAAAATTGTAGCAGGGTTTTCTAGGTAGGTCTTGACTCTTTGAACAAGCGTAGCACCGTCGTGGCCATCAACAACTCTGTGGTCCCATGAAGAAGACAAATTCATCATTCTTCTAATTACGACCTGTCCATTTCTAACAACAGCTCTTTCCTTAGCATTATGAACACCAAGAATTCCAACTTCAGGTTTGTTGATAATTGGTGTAGCGCCCAGTCCACCCAATCTTCCAAGACTTGAAATTGTGAAAGTAGAACCGGAGAGTTCTGCAGCAGATGCTTTTCCTTCTCTAGTTGCCGAAGTAACTCTTATCATTTCACTGGCAGATTGCCAAATATCCATGGCTTCAACATGCTTGACAACAGGAACATAAAGTCCTCTATCGGTTTGAGTTGCGATACCGAGATTTATTGCTTGATGTCTTGTGACAACATTTGCTTCATCATCATAAAGAGCGTTACATTCTGGATTTTCTCTAAGTGCTTTGACCAATGCTTGCATAATGAATGGCAAGTATGTCAACTTTGGTGCACCTTCAGGTCGTGTAGCGTTCAAGTGTTGCCTCAACTCTTCAAGAGCGGTTATGTCCACTTCTTCAAAATAAGAGAAATGTGCAATTGAACTGTATGAATCCATCATACTATCAGCAATCTTTCTTCTTAGGCCGATAACTTTGATTTCTTCAGTTCCATTAAGTTCAGTCTTTGCAGATGCACCAACAGGTGACCAAGAACTTGCGCCACTTGCTCCACCAGAAATGTGTTTGTCTAAATCAGCATGACTGACTCTTCCCGCTGGCCCTGAGCCGGCAACATGTTCGAGATCGATATTTGCCTCACGGGCTCTTTGTCTGACTGCTGGGCTTGCAAGTGCCTTTGTTCCAGCAGCTTTTGTTACCGACTGTGCGGCTTCTTTTGGTGCAGCAGCAGGTGCAGGCTTAGGAGCGACTTGCTTTTTTGCTTTAGAAGCAGTTTTCTCAACTTTTTCTTCTTTTGGCTCATCTTTTGATGCTGATGCATTTCCATCGCCTTCAACCTCAAATTCAATACAAACTACTCCAACTGGAAGTTTATCTCCTGCTTCACCAATCACTTTTGTTACTTTACCGTCAACAGGCGAAGGGATTTCTACAGTTGCTTTATCTGTCATCACTGATAAAATCGGTTCATCTTCTTTGACAGAGTCGCCTGCTGTAACCATCCATTCTACGACTTCTCCTTCTACTACTCCTTCTCCTATGTCTGGTAATTTAAACGCAAATATTCCCATAATTATTCCTCCTGTGTTTTCTTTATCGCTTCTGCAATTCTTTCGGGACTTGGCAGATAATCCCATTCTGTCGTGTGCGGGAATGGTGTATCCCATCCTGTCACACGTATGATTGGCGCTTCTAAATTATAGAAACACCTTTCTTGAATTGATGCGCTCATTTCAGCGCCAAATCCACTAGTCTTTGGTGCTTCATGAACAATCACGCAACGTCCTGTTTTCTTTACTGAATTAACAACAGTATCTCTATCCCAAGGGACAAGTGTCTGTAAGTCTATTAATTCACAATCTAGTCCTGAATCCTTGATTGCTTGTTCACTTACATGTACCATAGCACCCCACGCAATAACTGTGCAGTCAGAACCTTCCTTTACGATACGTGCTTGTTCAAGTGGAATCGAAAAATATTCTTCAGGAACTTCACCATCAGGATGGTCAATCCATGTAGGCACATTGTGTGGGTCTCCATAAAACGGCCCTCTATAGCATCTCTTTGGTTCAAAGAATATTACAGGGTCATTGCATTCGATTGCCGATGTTAACAATCCTTTGGCATTGTACGGGTTAGAGCAGTAAACAACTTTCAATCCAGGTGTGTGTGTGAATTGTGCTTCAGGTGACTGAGAGTGGTGATGTCCACCCTTTATTCCCCCTCCAGCAGGTGTTCTAAATGTCAAAGGTGCAGTGAATTCTCCACCAGAGCGATGGCGTACTTTGGCGATTTCATTGACAATTTGGTCATATGCTGGGAATATGTAGTCAGCGAATTGAATCTCGGCAACAGGTCTTAGTCCGTTAAGTCCCATTCCCATGGCGATAGCAGCAATTCCTCCTTCTGCCAGTGGAGAATCAAATACTCTGTGTGCTCCAAACTTTTCTTGGAGTTTAGCAGTTACGCGAAATACTCCACCGAAGTATCCGACATCTTCTCCAAAAATTAGCACATTTTCATCTCTCTGCAACTGATGTTCAAGGGCGGAATTAAGTGCGGCTATCATATTCATATTTGTCATAATCTCACCTCACTTACCAAGTTCCTCTCTTTGCTCTTGGACATGCCATGGAACGGTTTCATAGACTTCAGTGAAAATTGTAGATGCAGGAGGGTAAGGTCCACTTGCCAAGTCTCCAAACTCACATGCCTTTTTGTATGCAGTCATCACCTCATCATCGATTTTCTTCTCAAGAGCAGCGTGTTTCTTTTCATCCCAAAGTTTGGAATCGATTAAATGTAATTTAAGCCTTTCAACAGGATCTCCTCCAGGCCAACATTCAAATTCATTATCTGGCCTGTAAGCAGATGGGTCGTCAGAAGATGAGTGAGCGCCTGCTCTGTAAGTATAAACTTCGATATGCGTTGGTCCAAGTCCAGCACTTGCACGCTCTCTTGCCCACTTAGTTACACTGTAAAGTGCTAAGAAATCATTACCATCAACTCTTAGCGATGGTATGTCATATGCTAATCCACGTTCTGCAAAAGTGCGTCCTCCAGTGGCCAAATTCTTGTGAGTAGAAATTGCCCATTGATTGTTTACAACATTTAGAATTACAGGAGGCTTGAAGGTAGATGCAAAGTTTAGTGCATAATGATAATCTCCTTGTGATGAAGTACCGTCGCCCAACCAAGATATACAAGCCTCATCAAGTCCTTTGTAAGCGCTAGCCATAGCGACTCCTACTGCTTGAGAAAATTGAGTTCCAACCGGTGAAGAAATGGAGATAAATCTGCCTTCTTTCCAGGTGTAATGAACTGGCATTTGTCGTCCTTTGACATTATCTTCAGTGTTCCCAATACAGTGGCAAATCATACTGACCATATCTCTTCCTCGGACAAATTGCGCCCCAGGTTGTCTATATGAGGGAAATATCCAATCTTGAGTTTCAAGAGCCATAGTTTGTGCAATTGCAATTGCCTCTTCACCAAAAGAACGCATATAGAATGATAGTTTACCAGTTCTTTGCATTTTTAGCATTCTATCGTCAAAGATTCTCAGCCTCAACATATATTCCAGTCCTTGAATCATGCTTTTAGCATCAAGCCCAGGATCCCATTCGCCCTTGGCTTTGTTATCATCATCCATGACTCTGATAAGTCCTGATGCATGCTTTACGGTATCTCTAGAGTCGCATTTTGCTGGGTCAGGTCGATTTAAATCTCCTGGTTTTTCTGTGAAAGAATCTCCAAAATTAGACTCATCTCCAGGTCTAAATGGTGCGACCCCGATTGTGTAAGGCGTAGTTGCAATGGCCTTACGTTCCGTCATTGTTTCACCTCAGTCAGTGTAGACCTTAAGTGATGTCGGTCAAAGTGTAAGTCTTCAGAAATCAAAACGTGTGCTCCTGGCATATTTTCGTTATTATCTGGATTTTTTAGTTTCCTTAGTAAAAGACCTGCCTTGAAAGAAGAACGTACAAAAGGTCCACTGGCGACCCCTAAGAATCCTATTTCTATTGCGATTTTAGCCCAATGGTCATACAGTTCCGGCTCAGGAAATCGGTCGATAGCAAGGTGTTTACTCGATGGGGCAAGATATTGACCAATGGTTAACAAATCTACACCAGCAGTGCGAATAATTTTCATTGCTTCTACAATTTCTTCATCGGTTTCTCCAACCCCAACCATGAGAGAGGTTTTGGTAATAATATCAGGTCTGATTCTTTTGGCTTCTGCAAGAATCTTGAGCGATTGCGAGAATGATGCTCTTCGGTCTCTAACAGTTCGGTCTAGGCGCGCAACGCACTCAACGTTATGAGCGAAAACCGAGAGAGGGCTGTCGGTTAGTAGATGCTCTAAGTCCTCGATATCACCTGCTAGGTCAGAGCATAAAAGTTCGAGAGTCAAATTTGGTTGTCTAGTGTTTACTGCTTCGATGCATTTCTTGTAATGAGATGAACCACTATCCTCGAGGTCATCTCTATTTACGACAGTGATTACAACATGTTTAAGGTTCATAGATTCTACTGCATCAGCAAGATTTTTTGGCTCCTCTATATCCAACGGCGGAGGTGTTTTGATTGAGCCAACGGCACAGAATCTACATCCTCGAGTGCACTCTTGCCCCGCAATCATGAATGTCGCATCACCACTTGACCAACAATCGTGTATGTTGGGGCAGCGGGCCTCTTGACAAACAGTGTGAAGTTTGTTGTCTTTTACCGCCGATTTGGTTTTATTGAAGATTTCTTGTTGAGCTCCATTTGGTAATGTGGTTTTGAACCAAGAAGGTAGGCGTTTTCTCTTCTTTGAGACGACATTATTTCCAGCCATTGGAAGTTGTTTGCCACTCATACCCTGTCCCCCTTGTTCAATCCCATGTGTTGCCTATCAAAAAGGTGTGCTTGAGCCCAAATTTGGAAAAAATCATGGAAACGATTGTTTGTTGCATCAATCAATACGAGAATTATTGAATCAATTACTATTGGAAAGAATATGTCGAAGCCAGTAGTACTCATTACAGGTGGGGGAAAAAGAATCGGTGCTGAGGTTTCTAAAGAACTCATGGAAATGGGTTGGTATGTTCTAATTCACGTAAACTCATCGGTGGAAGATGCAAAGAGTGTTTTGGTTGATTATACCTCTAAATTTGGAGTAGATGCCCCTGGGGATATTTTACAGGCTAATCTATTGGATGATTTAGAAATAAGTAGGCTGATTTCTGAGGTTTTAGAACATCAAGCGGTCAAAGAGGCAGGTGGAATATCGGGACTTATTCACAATGCTTCAATCTATAGTTCGATAGATGTCGAAGATGTTTCAGTGGAAGAGTTACAGAAAAACCTGAAACTTCATGTTGAGGTGCCATTCATTTTAACTCTGGGATTACTAGATTCTATGAGGGCGAAAAATGGTTGTGTAATTGGCATGGTTGATACATCCCTAGGCCGGTCTTGGAAAGGACTTTCACACTACACAGCAAGCAAAGCGGGATTACGTCAGTTAATGATTAATTTTGCAGGTGATTTCCATCCTGATATCAGAGTTAATTGCATTGCTCCAGGAGCGATAATTTCTGCTGATTGGGAAGTTGAACACTTTGCCAAGATAATTGAAGAAATTCCCCTTGGCCGTTCAGGTAATCCATCTGATGTAGCCAAAGCAGTGTTGTTTTTATTCAATTCCCCTCACATATCTGGACAAGTCATCAATATTGATGGTGGTTGGAGTTTGAATCAATAAATTATGCGTTTAATTCAAGTGATGTCGCTTCGACGGCCCGTTGCAGGGGTGGCTGAGGTGGTCAAAGGCGCCGGGCTTAAGATCCGGTCCCATATGGGTTCGTGGGTTCGCATCCCACCCCCTGCACCATCATTTGGCTGGCTAAATGCGTGCAAAATTCACCGTTTTATTGAAACATCAACCCAAAACGGTTTAACCGGATTAGTATCAGCCCAAAATGTGAACAAGATGGGCGTGAGCAGAACTAATCTTTCGGGGCGCTTAATTCCAGTACTGATAGTTATACTATTTTTGGGCTCAATGTTGCCTAATGATGGTCTCAATTCCAAGTCTAAAATATCCCTTGATGATTCAAATAATATTTTCCAAGTAGGCTCTTCAAACGAGTCTTACGACCTGTACATAGGTTTGCCAACAACCGAATCTGGAGGAGATGGTTCAATATCAACAATGGAGCCTGAAGGGTCATCCCAAGAGGAAAGTGCGCTATCCACTTTACAGTTCTATACAGATGAAATGATTAGTGATATCCAAATATACGGAGAAGGTTCTACACCGACCATCGAGATTAGCGTATATCTAAAATTCACAGGTAACGACGGTGCAACTGCAGATATTACTTTCATACTCAAATCTGGTTCGCAAGTACAAGCGGATGAAGTAATTACCCTCGATGATCCATGCTCGAGTAGCAATCCGTTCGGCGGAAGTTCCTGTAGTTATTCTGTTAATGTAATTAACATGGAAATTCCATCGAGTGGTTTCCTTGTAGAAAATGGTAAGAGACTTTCTTTGGAAGTAGATGCCTCTATTGATGGTTGCCAAGGTAGTGGAATTGGCGGTGGAGAAGGCGATTGCGATGTCGAAATGCAGTTTGGCGACATTGACTCAACCAATAGTTTTTCCAAGATTGAAATCAAAGCCAACGCCCTTTCACAGTCTGCTGTCAAGGTTCACATGACAGGTTCTGGGTGGACTGATTCAGAAGTATTAGAATGGTCTCCTAATCATCGAAGTGAGTTTAGAACTATGCAGTTTACTGTTCAAATCAAGGACTCTTTTGGCCGGGATGATATAGAAACAGTAAATTTGATTATGAGTACTAATTCAGGAACAACAACTGTTTTTAACAAAGAATTTGAAGATGATGATTTGACTCTAGATAATGATGGATTGGTTGGAAACTACACTTACACATATTCGCCAGGGATTGATTCAGGTGATTATGACGTATTCCTTGAAATACAGGACATTCAAGGCCATACAGTTCTATTTGAGCATCAAGGATTAGTTTTTGTAGAACATGATATTTATCTGACTCTTCCATCTTCGCAACCAGATACCGTACTAATTGCACCAGGAATGACTTCAAGTGTAGAATTCGAAGTTGAGCACACCGGTTCGGATTCTTCGGATATACAGGTAATTTTTGATTTGGCTCGCGCTCTACCATCAACTTGGTCCGAGTCATGGGACAAACCGGGAGGCTATTCTCTCAATGGAGGGGGCTCCTCTGCTAAGCCTATTTTACAAATAGATGTCCCGTCTGATGTTGATTTTTCAAACGCTCCAGATAAGTTAGAGGTTGTGGCTCGTGCATTTGCTGACATAGACGGAACAACTTCTGAAGTGGCAGTTGTTGAGATAGTTCTAGATATTGAAGACGTTGGTGTTTTCGCTGAACCAAGAATTTCAATTTTTGAAGATTTTGAACATCAAATACAGATTGTCGATTCGACAAGACCTGAATTTTATGATGAAAGCCTGTCTCACTATGTTGATACAGACGAAGTGGGTGATTTCTTCATAGATGTATTTAATTCAGGATTTGATTCTGACACCTTTTTTATTAGAGTTAACGCAATGCCAACTTCATGGCAATACAAATTTTATGATAATGATACAGGATTGGAATTGACTGAAGAAGGAATTAATTCGGTCACTCCAAGTATTGGTTCTCATGATATCTTGACAGTTAGAATGGATATATTCCCTCCTGCTGAAAGAGAGGCAGAAGATATTGGTTTGGTCAGTTTACAGATTACAAGTTCAGGCGAGAGCGAACTTCGTACCGATGTTAGTTTCACAGTTCACAGGACATTTGGCATACTTGCTGAAGTAATATCAGATAGCGATGCAGGTGAGTTGGGTCGAATCCAATCGGTAGATCCGGGAGATTCGGTCTCTTTTTCAGTTAGAGTCACAGATTCCAGTGACATTGCAGGTCAGACTACTTGGAAACTAATTAATCCAAAAGATCTTGCAAGAAACATTGATGCTGAAATGGGTTATTCTAGTTGGGATTATAGAATTACTGACGGTTCTAATAATGACATAATCATATTAACATTAGAATCAGAATCTTATTCTGATATCAATGTCGATATTACCTTGCCATCAAATGTAGAGGCTGGTAATCACACTATTTATGTGCAGATAAGAGAAGAAGGCGTTGATTCCAATGAAGCTAGATACTTCGATTTACCCCTCACTGTTGAAGTTAATGAAGATGTCCAACCAGGGAATTTACCTATTACACAAAAGAGTGAATTCACTAGATTTTCCTCCGATGAGAAGAAAAGCATTGAATTTAGAATCACCAATGATAACAATGTCGAACTCGATGTCTTCATTGAATTAGAAGAACCCGAAGGCTGGGACGGAGAAATTTCAGCATCTTCAAGTCAAGCTGGTGGCGGCTTCTTGTTCGTAACTTTACCTGCCTATTCCAGTAAAGATTTCTTCGTTGAACTGACTGCACCTTCTAATCTAAAGGATGGCTCTGAAGCAGATTTCGCACTCAAAGTCACTCCTATGGACGATGAAGTACCTTACAGTGATGACTATAATCAACTGTCAAAATTCACATTCAAAACAGAGTGTAAAGGTATCTCATGTCTTCTAAACGAATTATACGAACCTGAGCCACAAACC
>Ga0208639_1001277_pt1 | contig 16680 bp, 15 predicted proteins | sample ETNtaG_33_FD_185772 | JGI IMG/M metagenome (GOLD analysis project Ga0208639, IMG submission 185772) | Marine microbial and viral communities from oxygen minimum zone, Eastern Pacific Ocean - ETNP201310SV76 (SPAdes) (version 2) | ecosystem: Environmental > Aquatic > Marine > Oceanic ...
GTTATATAAATTCTAATCCAATAAATGTAAATATTGATATATACAATTTAAATGGTGGGAAAATAAAGACTATATCTCAATATTTAGAAATAAGCAATAATCATTTTTATAGAGTTTATTGGGATGGCCTAGATAATCATTCAAAAAAGATATCTAATGGTATATATTTATATGAATTAGAAATTTTAGAAAATGATATATCTTTACATAAAAAAATATATAAAATTGCAAAATCAAAATGAAATTTATTCTAGCATCAAAAAGTATACGTAGAAAAGAAATATTAAGTAAAATTAATTTAGAATTTGAAGTTTTTAATTCACGATTGATTGAAAAAAATATTCCTAATAACTATAAAAACCCGGGTACTTATTGCAAAAAACTTGCTATTATGAAATCTAAATTAATTGCTAAAAAATTTCCAGATCATTATATAATTGGAGCAGATACAATAGTTGTGTTTAAAAATAAAATTCTAAGCAAGCCCTTAAATAAAAAAGAAGCTTTAAATCATTTAAATTTATTAAGTAACAATAGGCATATAGTATATACTGGGGTTGCATTAATTAATTTATCTCAAAATATTAACAAATCGTTCATTGAAAAAACCATAGTATATTTTAATAAGCTAAATAACAATGAAATAAATAATTATGTAACTAAATTTAAACCCTATGATAAAGCTGGAGGATATGCTATTCAAGAATATAGCAATGTATTTGTAAAAAAAATAAATGGATGTTTTTATAATGTAGTTGGCTTTCCATTGCCAAAATTTTATAAATTATTAAATAGTGAATTGAAATTAATTAAATAGTTATGTCAGAAGATAAAGAAATATTACCATTTTATTTAGAACTTAAAGAAAAAAGAGAAATTGAAAATTTAGATATCAATAAAATCTCTGAAGAAACTAAAATCAATATCAAACATTTAGTAGCAATAGAATCAGGTGATTTTAATATTATACCAACTACATATTTAAGATTATTTATTAAAACTTATGCTCAATACCTCAAGCTTGATTATCAACAAATATTAAATAAATATGAATTAGAATCTAATAAAAAAAGAAAAAGCATTTTCAAAAAGAAAAACATCAAACCAATAGAAAAAGAAAAAAGAAGCACTAAAAAAGCCATGTCAGATTTCAAACTTTCTGAATCATATTATTTAGAACCAAAAAAAATAATCCAAATATCAATCCTTTTTTCTTTCTTAATATCAACTTATCTACTTGTTAGCTATTTAAGTAAAAAACAATCTGAAATAATAAATCATAATACAGTCAAATTAAACGATGAGATTGAACGAACTATAGAAATAAATAATAATACGCTACTAAATTCAAGTGATTTTCCAAATGAGAACCTAATAAAATCAGACAGTTTCAAATTAAGTAAAGAAATTGGATTAAAATATACTTTTCAAATATCAACAAAAGAAAAAACTAAAATCTATATAAGTTTTAATGATGAAAATGAAAAGAGAATTGAAAAATGCAACATTGTTGCAAATAAAGGTGAATTAATAAAATATACATTTTCTAATAATATATATTTTGATTTATTAAGTGCTAAACATGTACAGGTTTCAATTAATAACAATTCAATTAATAAATATCTTGGTAAAGAAGACTACTCAATTAGAGGTTCATTTGAACCTTTAAACAAACAATTATATTTAGAATTTTACTCTAAATAATAATTCTTATATAAAAATCTCAAACTTTCTAATACCTTTCTCTTTAATAAAGAATAATTAATTAAAAAATATTTTCAATTAATTATTGCTTTATAATGGGGAATATTAATATAATAGTGGGTAAGTGTGGGGAATATTCCCAACCATTTAAAAAAAATAAAATTGCAGGTAGAATAGATGTCCTTTACTGGAGAATATTATAACTTATTGGATCAAAAAAATAGACTTAGCATTCCAGCCAAGTTTAGGAACTCCCTACATCCAAATAATAATAAAACGTTTGTCTTAAGTAGAGGATTTGATGAATGCTTATTCCTATATCCATTAGAAGAATGGAAAATTGTTGAAGAACAATTAGCATCTCTAAGCAGTATAAATAATAAGAATAGAAATTTTATTAGAAATATAGTCAGATATGCTAATTATGTTAAATATGATTCACAGGGAAGAATTGCAATTCCTGACATTCTTTTAAATTATGCAAATATAGATAAAGAAGTCATAGTTATTGGTATGTTAAAAAAAATTGAGTTGTGGAATAAAAACACTTTAAATAAATATGAAAAGAAGAAAGACTTTTTATCTAATGAAGATTTTGATGATCTCGCAGATAAAATCAATTTTTAATTTTATTACATGAATCATCACATCCCCATTATGAAGGATGAGGTGATTGACTTGCTTGATATAAAGTCTAAGGGGATATATATGGATTGCACCATTGGATTTGGTGGACACTCACTTAATATTTTAGAAAAATTAGGACCTAACGGTCAGCTTATTGGAATAGATTTAGACCCCTATGCTCTGAAAAAAACAAAAGAAAAGCTAAATAAACATAATAATATTTCTCTGCACAACTGTAGTTATGGTGCATTTCCTCAAATATTAGAGAAAATGGGTATCAAAAAAGTTGATGGCATTCTTTTAGACCTTGGTATCTCCTCCTATCAAGTTGATTCAGAGCATAGGGGTTTTTCTTATATGAAAGATGCTGATCTTGATATGAGATTTAATAATAAAAATAAAGATCAACTATCAGGAAAAGATATAATAAATAAAATCAATCTAGATGATTTAACCTGTGCTTTTAAAAAATACACTAATTTAAAAAGACCCACTTATATAGCACGGGAAATCATAGAATATAGAAAAATAAAAAAAATCAATACTACATTTGATCTAAGAAATGCAATAAAGGTCATTATAAAAAGTGATAGTTTTAAAATCTTATCTCAAATATTCCAAGCGCTAAGAATAATTGTAAATAATGAAATTGAGATATTAAAAGAAACACTCATATCTACGTTAGATTATTTAAAAGTAGGTGGAAGAATTGCTGTTATTTCATTCCATTCAATAGAAGATAGAATTATTAAACATTTTTTAAAGAATATTACAATCTATAAAGATAATTCTTATGATATTGAATATCAAAATCTAAACAAAAAATTTAAACTTATTACTAAAAAACCAATTTTAGAAACATCAACTAATAACACTAGAGCAAGAAGTGCAAAACTAAGAGTTGCTGAAAGGATTTTATGATCAAAAATAAAAGCAATGGAGCAATTGACTTTATATTTTATACTCTTTTTATTATAATACTATGCTCAATATTTCTTTTTAAAGTTTGGATAAAAAATGAAATAAATGAGACTCAATGGGAAATGAAAAAACTAAACTCCTCTTACTTAGCTCATTCAGATGAAGTTAAAGCTCTCCAAAGTTCCAGAAACTACTTTATGAGCTATGATTACATACAAAAAACACTTAAAAATAAAATGATCCCAGCAACACCTGAGACATTACTAATATCAATATCAGAATGAGAAAATTCTTCCAATTATATTCAAAAAACATTAATCGTTTATCAATTGGAATTTATTTATTTAGCTTAATATTAATAGTAAAATTTTTCAAAATACAAATTATTGAAAAAAACACCTTCCAAGACCATGTTAATAGAATAGGTTATAAAGTAGTAAATAAATACGGGACTAGAGGTGAAATATTAGATAAAAATAAAAATATTTTATCTCAGACTATATCAAAATATACTTTTTGGATAAATACAAACAAAAAATATAATGAAGAATTAATACTAAATTTATTTTCATCTAATTTCAACAAACCTGATAGCATATACAGAAAGAAACTAAGCAGAAAAGCTAACTATATAATTATTGAAAAAAATATTCTACATTCTGATTGTAGAGATATCTTAAAAAGAATAGATAGAATAGAAGGATTAGAATACACGAAAAACAATAAACGTTTTTATCCATATAATAATTTTGCCTCTCAAACATTAGGATTTGTAAATGAAGATGGGTTTGGCCAAAATGGTATTGAAGAAAGTTTAAATACAATACTTTCTGGTGATACAATCCAAATAAAATTAAAAAAAGGGCTTAAGGGTCAATTTTTTGATAATAATAAAATAAACAATTTAAATGGAAACAATATTCAATTAACAATTGATATAGAAACACAGCAGATTTTACAAGATGAATTATATAAAACATATAAAAAAACAAAAGCTAAATCAGCTAATGGTATTATTATCGATCCATTTACTGGAGATATAATTTCAATTGCATCTATTCCTGATTACAACCCTAATAATTATAGCGATTATAAATTAGAGAATTTTAAAAACAGAACAATTACAGACTCATATGAACCAGGATCTACATTTAAAATAATACCAATAATTGCAGCTTTTGAAGATAATTTAAGCCCAAATAAAAAATATTTTTGTGAAAATGGTGAATTTTATTTAAATAATGGTAAAAAATTAAACGATCATGAAGAACATGATTCACTTACAGTTAATGAAATATTTATTCACTCAAGCAATATTGGAATTTCTAAAATAATTCAAGATATAAATAATAAAGAAATATACAGATTATGTAAAAGCTTAGGTTTTGGTTCAAATACAGGATTACCATTAAAAAGTGAATCAAAGGGGATACTAAGAAATGTTAACAATTGGTCTAAATGTTCAAAAACATATATATCAATTGGGCAAGAAATTGGAGTAACAAATATACAGTTAGCTATTGCATATTCAGCAATAGCAAATGGTGGATACTTGTTAAAACCACATATAGTAAAAAATATTTCTAAAAATGATAGTATTATATATAAAAGAGAAGTTGAACCTTTAAGGCAGGTTTTCAATAAAGAAATTTCTAATCAAATATTGTTAAGTCTTGGTGAGGTCGTAATTAAAGGAACAGCAAAAAATCTTAATTTAAATGGCTATAAAATTGGAGGAAAAACTGGCACTGCTCAAAAATTTTATGATGGAGAATATTCCAAAAATGAATTTGTTTCTTCCTTTGCTTCAATTTTCCCTATTGATAAACCCAAATATGTAATGATCATATCTATTGATTCTCCAGAATATGGTAAACATTGGTCAAATGAAAGTGCTGTTCCAACTGCAAAAAAAATTATAAATAGAATAATAGTTAATGATAAATCTTTTTTTAATGATTCATCTATTTTGTTAGCAAAAAATAAAACTATAGAAAAATCAAATGAATCTATAGATAAAAAAAATAAAATTGAAAAATACTCTTCTTATAATAAAGAAGTCACTAAAAAAACCATGCCAAATCTAAAAGGAAAAACATTAAAAGAAGCTATTTCATTAGCAAGTCAAAATGGGATAATGCTAAAACCAAATACACTAAAAGGAAAAGTAGTATGGCAATCATTAAAACCTGGCATTAAAACAAAAAAAGATCAAATCTGTGAAGTAAGGATGTCTATATAATGAAATTGAATCAAATATTACATGACATTGACTTCAAGGGTAATCCTGATAATAGAAATATTACTAATATAACATATGATTCAAGAAAAGTTAGAGGGGGTAGTCTGTTTATTGCAATAAGTGGAGAAAATCAGGATGGACATGATTATATATTAGAAGCAATTGATAAAGGTGCAACTGCAATTATTGCAAATGGAAGAGCTCCAATATCAGATATTGTTCCAATATTACAAGTTGCAAACCCAAGAAAAATTATGTCAAAAGTAGCTGCAAATTTTTATAATAATCCATCTGAAAAACTTAATATCATCGGAATCACTGGAACAAATGGTAAAACTACAACTACTCAAATAGTTGATTATATAATCAAATCCAATAATAAAACGAGTAGTTCTTTAGGAACATTAGGATTTAATACTCCATCTGGAATGATATCTACAGGATTCACAACACCTGAATCTATTGAATTACAACAAATATTAGATACAATAAAAAAAGGTGGCATAAAATATGTTCCGATGGAAATATCCTCACATGCTATAGAATTATACAGAACAAATGATGTAGATATTGACATTGCTATATTTACAAATATTGGACATGATCATCTTGATTTTCATAAATCAATAGATAATTATTTCAATGCAAAATTAAAATTATTTACAAAATTAAATAAAAACTCACTTGCAATTCTAAATCATGATGATCCTTACACAGAAAAGATAATAAAAAAAATAAATTGTAACTATTTAACATATGGTTTTAGCAATGATGCTAACCTAAGCATAAAAGAATATAAACTTGGACTCAATCAATCAAGTGCTATACTTAGTTATAACAATAAACTTATTGATATAGATACACAGCTTATAGGAAAATTCAACTTATATAATTTAAGTGCTGCTATTTTATGTGGAATTAAATTAGGTATTAATAAAAACAGTATAGTTAAATCAGTAAAACAATTTTCGAATGTACCTGGAAGATTAGAAAAATATAATTATAAAGACAACACAGTTATTATTGATTATGCACACACTCCTGATGCTTTTTTAAATATATTTAAAAATATCTCAGATTTAAAAAATAAAGGAGAAAAAATAATCACTGTATTTGGATGTGGTGGCAATAGAGATAAATCAAAAAGAAAATTAATGGGTGAAATAGCAAATAATTATTCTGACTATCTATATATCACTAATGATAATCCAAGATTTGAAGATGAAGATGAAATCATAACTGATATTTGCAAAGGTATATCGAACAAAAAATATGAAATAATAAAAGATAGAAAAGAAGCTATCATTTCTTCACTAAATAATAACAATTCCATTGTTCTAATTTTAGGAAAAGGAATAGAGAAGTATCAAATAATAAAAAATAAAAGAATAAATCATTCCGATATAAAAATAGTAAGAGATTGTATTAATGAGAATAGAAATTAAAGATAAAAAGAATTTTATAAGTATGTTTAATAAGATATATAAGAATAATAATGTATCTAATATTAATGGCATATCTATTGACTCTAGAAAGATAATGGAAAATGATATCTATATACCAATAAAAGGCAAAAAATATGATGGCCATGATTATATCACTGAATCATTTAAAAAAGGGGCAATAATTAGTTTTAGTGAACAGCAGTCAAATGATAAAAATATAATTAGCACAAAATCAATACCAAATGAAATAAAAAAATTAGCTAAAAGTTGGTCAGAATTATCAAAATCAAAAATCATTGGAATAACTGGTTCAAATGGAAAAACAACTACAAAAAATCTCATTTTTCATATTTTAGAAAAAGAGTTCAATTGTAATAAAACGATTGGCAATTATAATAGCTCAATAGGATTTCCTATATCATTCCTTTCTTCTAAAATCAATGATCAATATTGTATTTTAGAATATGGAGCAAGTAAACCAAATGAAATACAACTATTATGCGATATAGTAAGCCCAGATTATAGTTTTATAACAAACATTTCAAAAGCACATATCAAAAATTACAAATCACTTAATGATTTAATTAATACTAAATATGCAATCTATAATTCGACTAAAGAAGATGGGATAATATTTATTAATACTGATGAACTAAAAGTTAGAAGAACAATTGAAAATAAAAATATAATATCATTTGGCTTTGCTGATAAATCAAAAATAAAAATCAAATTAGATAATAACAGTTTACTAATAAATAATAAAAAAATATTAATACCTGAAAATCTAATTTATATAAAGGATATTATTATTGCTGTTTATATGATATGTTATTATTTGGGAGTTACTAATAATAATTTTCAAAACTCTTTAAAATCCTTTCAAATACCTAGTGGTAGAGGAAATTCTATAGAATATAACAATCACCAAATTATTGATGATTCATATAATGCAAATCCAAATTCAGTTAATTTTGCAATTAATCGTATTTCTAAAATAGGGAACAATGGGAAAAAAATATTTGTTCTAGGTGATATGTTAGAACTTGGTGATATTGAAATTGAAGAGCATAATAAACTAGCAGATTCATTTAACAAATCAAATATTGATATAATTTTAACATATGGCGAACTAAGTAAAGATATACACAGATATATTTCTAAAAATAAATATTCAAAACACTATAGCAGTAAAAACAAATTAAGAACAGAATTAAATAATCTTGTATGTAAGGATGACATAGTCTATTTAAAAGGATCAAGAAGTATGAAATTAGAAAATTTATATATAAATAATTAATGATATACTTATTATTAAATAAAAGCTTAAATATTGTACAATATATCTCATTTAGAGCTGCAGGTGCAGCTATAACTGCTCTGATTATAAGTTTCCTCATCGGGCCAATAATAATCCGCACACTTAACTATCATCATTTTGGTGAAAAAATCCGAAAAAACGGGCCTGATTCTCACCTTCGAAAAGAAGGTACCCCATCGATGGGAGGGATAATTATACTTTTATCAATTATCCTTCCCACGATTCTCTGGGCAGATATTAGTAACAGTTTTATAATAACTATATTAATATCTATTAGTATTATGGGTATTATTGGTTTTATAGATGACTATTTAAAAATCAAAAAAAATTACACAAAAGGATTAATAGCTATATATAAGTTAATAGGTCAAATTTTACTAGGAGTATTAGTATGCTATTTAATTTTAAATAAAAATTCATCCATTGCATATAATATTATTTCTAGCAATAATAGTTTATTAACAATAAGTTCAACAACCATTTCAATCCCCTTTATTGCAAATGGTTTTTTAAATATAAACTATTTATATATTCCTCTTATTATTTTAATTATAACTGGCACATCAAATGCAGTGAATTTAACAGATGGACTTGATGGATTAGCAACAGGCCTAGTTGCTATTTCAACCTTAGTTTTAGGTGCTATTGCATATGCAAGTGGTAGAATAGATTATAGTAACTATTTAAATATTATATTTATTCCTAATAGTGGAGAATTATTTATTTTCTGTTTATCAGTCATAGGTGCATGTATTGGATTTTTATGGTTTAATGCTTATCCAGCAAAAGTATTTATGGGAGATGTTGGATCTTTATCTCTAGGTGCTGCAATTGGGACATTAGCAGTTCTACTTAAGAAAGAAATTTTATTAATTATTATAGGGGGAGTATTTGTTATTGAATCTCTATCAGTAATTATACAAGTTTTATATTTCAAGTATACAAAAAGGAAAACTGGTACTGGTAAACGTTTTTTCAAAATGGCCCCCCTACATCATCATTTCGAATTATCTGGATGGAATGAAAATCATGTAGTTGTTAGATTATGGATCATTGGTATTATTCTAGCCTTATTATCTTTAACAACATTTAAAGTACAATGATTATAAAGAATAAAAATATTACTGTTCTTGGAGCAGGAATTAGCGGAATTGGAGCCTCTAATCTAGCATATTATAAAGATGCAAATGTATTGCTTAGTAATAATAAAAAATTTAATACTAGTAGTTTATTAAATAATAAAATTAAAAAAGAATACTCACATTCAGATGAATGTATGAATTCTGATTTAGTTGTAATTAGTCCAGGAATCAAGTCAAAGGATAATAGCACTGTTAAAAAAATAGAATCAAAAAATATTTCAATAATTAGTGAAATAGAATTTGCATCATGGTTTACTAAATCTCCTATAATAGCTGTAACAGGATCTAATGGCAAATCAACGGTTGTTAAGTTATTATATCATATTTTTAAAAATAAATATAAAAATGTTTTTCTTGGTGGAAATATTGGTATTTCATTCTCAATGAATGTATACAAAGAATTAAAAAATAATTTAAAAAATTCAATTCATATAATTGAAGTAAGTAGTTATCAACTTGAAAGGATTGATTCCTTAAAACCATATATCTCTTGTATTTTAAATGTTACAGAAGATCATTTAGATAGACATGGTAATTTTGATAATTATCTAAATCAAAAATTTAAACTTATAAAAAATCATAATAAAGAATCATTTATTGTTTATAATCAAGATGATAAAAATCTAAAAAGAATTTTAGAAAATAAAATAAATTCATATCCATATTCATTAAAAAATAAAAATACATTTTATATAGATAAAAAATCTATTTACTGTTCAAGAACAAATAAAGAAATAATTAATCAAGAGAAAACTCAATTAGTTGGAAAACATAATTTATCAAATATTTTAGCCTGTATAGAAATTTGCAGATTATTTAATATTAATATAGAGCATATAATTAATTCATTACTAGATTTTAAACCTCTAAATCATAGAATGGAAATTGTCTATAAAAAAGATAACTTTTTAATAATCAATGATTCAAAAGGAACTAACCTTGATTCTACAAAATCTGCAATTAGAAGTTTTGATAATAAAATAATACTTCTACTTGGTGGCTTTTCAAATCAAGAATTAAACAAAGAAAAAATAATAAATACAACCAAATCAAAAAACATTCATAAAATAATTTGTTTCGGTGAAATCGGGGAAAATATTCATAAAATTTTAAATGAATATAAATCTACTACGTATATCAAAAATTTCGAAAAAGCCATTTTGAAATCAATCGAATATTCTTTAAATAAAAAATCAATACTTTTTTCACCAGGATTTAAAAGTTTTGATGAATTTAAAAATTTTGAAGAAAGAGGCAACGTGTTCAAGAAAATAGTTCATAATTATTATGCATAAATGAAAAAAGAACAATTTATATACGAAAAACCTATTATATATATAATTATTGCTACTATTGCAATAGGCTGTTTAATGCTATATAGCGCTAGTAGCACTGTAGCATTTAATAAATTTGGAGATTCTGCATTCTACATTAAAAGGCATTTAGTAAGACTTTTAATAGGTTTATTTGCATTTTTCATTGCTTATAAAATAAATTTTAATTTTTTTAAACAAAACGCAACTAAAATATTGATCTTTTCATGGATCATAATGTTATTTGCATATATTTTTAATGATGGAACAACAAATAGATTCCTCATTATTAATGGTAAAAGCATTATAACAACATCAGATTTTGCAAAATTATGTTTAATAATTTTTACAGCTCAATTTATAGAAAGTAATAAAAACAAAATTAATAATATTAATATTTTATTAATTAAGTATCTCCCCTACTTAACAATTACTTTATTATTAATACTTCGCCAGCCAGATTTAAGTTCAACATTTACTATTTTGATTATAATCTCATTAATTCTCTTAATCGCAGGCATTAATATAAAATATTTAATTTATTATGCAACTTCGGGATTAACATTAGCATTAATATTTCTAAAAAAGTTCCAAAGAGATAGATTTTTAAATTTTTGGAATGAGGAGCCAAACCAACAAGCTGAGCAAGCTATTAATGCTCTTGGTAACGGTGGATTAAAAGGTGTTGGGTTTGATAATAGCATAATTAAAGAAGGTTTTTTGCCTGAAGTTCATACAGATTTTATTTTACCAATAATTGGTGAAGAATTTGGATTTTTGGGGATATTATTCATGTTTATTTTATTTTTATCATTATACTTCTTGGGAATAAGAATTTGCAAATCAGCTCCTGATATATTTAGTTCTATGCTATGCCTTGGGATAACCTTAAATATTCTAATCTATTTTTTAATTAACGTTTGTTATGTTGTCGGTTTCATACCAACAACTGGATTAGCAATACCTTTTTTCAGTTATGGTGGTTCACATACATTATTTAACTTATTTTCACTTGGAGTACTTTTGAATATATCAAAATATACTAACCTTTATAAATATAAATATATATCACATGAATAAAACTATATTTATATCAGGAGGTGGCACTGGAGGACATTTATTCCCTGCAATTTCTATTGGAACTGAATTAATTAAACATAACTTTTCTATAATATATATTGGATCTAAATATGGTATTGAAAAAAAATATTTTAATGAAAATAATCTAAAGCATTATTTATTAAATATAAAAGGAATTCAAAGACACATATCATTAAATAACATATTTGTCAACTTACTATTTCCATTTAGATTCATTTTATCATATATAAAATCAATAATGTTAATAATTAAACATAAACCTAAAGCAATAATTGGAACTGGAGGGTACGCTTCTGGTCTTCCTTTAATAGCTGGAATTTGTTTAAAAATCCCAATTATGATTCAAGAACAAAATTCTATTCCTGGATTAATAACAAGAAAATTAAATAAAAGAGCACAGAAAATATTCTTAGGCTTTAAAAAAACTAAAAAAATATTAAATGGGAAATCTATATATACTGGAAATCCTATAAGACAAAACTTAAAGAATCATAATAAAGAATTATCAAAAGAAAAACTTGGGTTTAATAAAAATAAAAAATTGATTCTAATAATTGGAGGAAGTCAAGGAGCTCGAGCAATTAATTATTACATTTATGATAACATTCATTTTTTTAAAAAAAATGATTTCCAAGTCTATTGGCAATGTGGATTTAATGATTTAAATAAAATATCAGAAATCAAATATAATGCAATTAAAATTACACCCTTTATTAAAGATATGTCATTAGCATATTCGGCAGCAGATTTAGTTTTATCAAGAGCGGGAGCAATTTCAATAAGTGAACTTTCTTTTATGAGAAAAGCAACTATTTTCATCCCGTTACCAACTGCTGCAGATAATCATCAAGAAATTAATAGTAACTATTTAAAAGAAAAAAATGCATGTATATCTATAAATCAAAATGATTTACAAAAAGGAATTCTACAAAAAGAAATTCTAAATATATCGGAAAATAAAGAAAATATTGAACAATTAGAAAAAAATATTGAACAATTCTCTAATTATAATTCAACTGAAAAAATAGTAAATGAAATATTAAAAGCTATATAATGAATTTATTTAATAAAACAAAAAAAATACATTTTATTGGTATTGGTGGGATAGGCATGAGTGGTATGGCAGAATTTTTATTTAATCATGGATTTCAAATAACTGGTTCAGATATGTCAATATCTGATAGAACAAAACATTTATCTAGTCTAGGTATAAATATATCTTACAATCATAACAGATCTAACATAAACAGTCAAGAATTGATTGTTTATTCATCTGCTGTAAATGAGAACAATGCTGAATTACTTAAAAGCAATGAACTTCATATCCCAATTATGAAACGCTCACAAATGCTTGGAGAATTATTGAAAATAAAAGATATTAGTATTGGTGTTGCTGGAACACATGGTAAAACTACTACATCATCTATGTTAGGGTCAATATTGCATGAATCAAACCTTGACCCAACATTAATTATTGGAGGCATAGTAAACAAATTTAATAGCAATAATATATCTGGAGATGGAGATTATATTGTGGTTGAAGCTGATGAGTTTGATAGAAGCTTCTTATCATTAAAGCCAACCTATGCAATTTTAAATAATTTAGATAAAGAGCATTTAGATACCTATAAAAATTCAGATGATTTGAAAAATACATTTTGTGAATATGCTAATTCAATTCCATTTTATGGAAAAATAGCTATTAATAACGATTCAAAATATTTAGTTGATATTTCAAATAAAATTAATAAACCTTCAATATCATTTGGAATTAATAACCAAGCTGATATTATGGCAACTAATATAAAATATAATATGAATCTATCTTCATTTAGGGTTACTTCTAGAATGCATGATGACTTTAATATAGAACTAAAATATCCTGGGACTCATAATATATATAATGCTCTAGCTGCTACAACTCTTTCACTAGAATTAAATGTTCCAATTGATAATATAAAAAATTCATTGAAAAAATATTCCGGAGTTAAAAGAAGATTTGAAATTAAATATAATAATAAAGATAATAATATAATGGTTGTTGATGATTATGCACATCACCCTGTGGAAATTGAGTATACGCTAAATGCAGTTAAATCAGGATGGAATAATAGAATAATAAGTATCTATGAGCCGCATTTGTATTCAAGAACTAGTGAATTTAAAAAAGAAACAGCTGAAGCACTATCAATATCTGACATAGTAATTATTCCTGAAATTTATGGTTCAAGAGAGAAACCTATAAATAATATTACGAGCGATTTAATTATTGATGAATTGAATTTATTAGATCATAAAAAACATATTTATATAAAAGATAAGAATAATATTTGCAATTACTTAGAAGAACATATAAAAGAAAATGATATTATTTTAATTATGGGTGCAGGACAAATTAATTCAATAATAAATGATATTATTAAAACTATTAAAAAAAAATATGAATAAATATAAGATTAATACAGAAAAAATCATTGATAATATTTTTATAGTATCATCAGTAATAATTATAATACTACTAATTACATACAGTATAAAAAGTGATAATTTTAATATTCATAATATAAATATTAATAATAATGATTTTTTGAGTAATAATGAAATTGAAGAAATCATCACTAATGAATTAGAAGATAAGAATATTTTTAATATTAATATATCAGAATTAAAAAACTCAATTAATGAACATAATTATATTAGATCATCTAAAATCTATACAACCTATCCAAATAATATATTCATACATATTAATGAAATTATTCCAATTGTTCTTTTTGAAGAAAATTCACAATACTTCTTAATAGACCACAGAACAAATAAAATCAAAGCCGATATAAAAGCATTAAATTATTATTCTGTACCTATAATAACATCAGATATTAAAAATAAAAATATAATAAATGTTATAACCTATTCTCTTATTAATATTTTTAATAATAATAATGAGCTCTATGATTCAATATCTGAAATAAAGATTAATGATAATGAAATCCATTATACAACTAAATATAGAACAACGATAAAATTAAATGAGAATAATATTAATCAAAACACTACAACACTAATAAATTTTTTAAATCAAAATAAAGTAAAAAAAATCGAATCATATGAATATGTCAACCTATTAATACCTAATCAAATAATAGTTAAAGAAAAGAGTATATAATAATATGAATGATAATAAAATAATATCAGGGATTGATATAGGAACAACAAAGATAGTCGTTATAATAGCTGAGAAAAAAGAAGGAGCTATAAATATTATTGGATTTGGGAAAAGCAATTCTGTTGGATTAGAAAGAGGTACAGTGGTTGATATTAATAAAACAATTAAATCTATAGAAAGTGCTGTAAAAGAAGCTGAAGGACAGGCAGAAATTGAGATTGATTCAGCATATGTTGGTTTAACAGGAGATCATATAACAGGAATTAATTGCACAGGTAATATATCTATATCTTCAGGTGATTATAGAAACCCTGGTGGAGAAAGAATATCACAGAAACATATTGATAAAGTCCTAGAACACTCAAGAGCAATAAATTTATCACCAGAAAGAAAAATATTACATACCTTGTCTAAAGAATTTAAAGTTGATGAGAGACCAGGAATTAAAAATCCAATTGGTTTATCAGGGAATAGATTAGAAGCAAATGTACATCTTGTTACTATTGCAAGAAATATAGAAAATGACCTTAAAACATGTATAGAAGAGTGTGGTCTAGATATTGATGGTTTTATATTAGAGCCACTAGCATCATCAGCTTCAGTATTAGATATTAATGAAAAAAAATTAGGTTCAATATTAATTGATATTGGTGGAGGTACAAGTGATATAATTATTTTTAATAATAATTCTATCATCCATACTGGAGCAATCCCATTTGGGGGAGATAATCTAACAAAAGATATTGCTTATGGACTAAATACATCATTAGAAAATGCTGAAATTTTAAAATGTAAAAATGGAATTGCAAAAGAATCTTTAGCTGATGATCAAAAGATAATAAAAATATTTGGAACTAATGGTAGAGAAGACAAAGAAATTTCAGAAAAATATCTAGCAACAATAATCCAACCAAGAGTAAATGAAATATTTAATCTTGTAAAAACTGAGGTTGAAAGAAGTGATTATAATGGAGATTTTACATTTGGAATAATATTAACAGGTGGAGGAGCATCATTAAACGGAATTATTGATATTGCTCAAGAAATTTTTAATATGCCTGTTAAAATAGGAATCCCAGATACCATAAATGGCAAAGCCGAAATAATCAATAATCCAAGATATGCAACAGGCATTGGTATCATAAAATATGTTATAGAAAATAAAGAAATGTTAAATGAGCAATTTGAAGTAAATAATAATAATTCATCAATAAATACATTTATAAATAAAATTAAAAATGTATTTAAAAAAATAAATTAATAAAAGGAGATAAAATGTTATTTGAACCAGCAAACTTATCAGAACAAAAAGCTAAAATCGTCGTAGTTGGAGTTGGCGGTGGTGGTGGAAATGCTCTAAATAGAATGATTAATGATGGAATGAATTCTGTTGAATTTATAGCAATCAATACAGATGCTCAAGATCTTGAAAATAATAATTCTCAAAAGAAACTTCAAATTGGGAAAGAATTAACTAAAGGACTTGGAGCAGGAGCAAATTCAGAAATAGGGAAAGAAGCAGTAAAAGAAAATAAAGAAGTTATACTAAAAGAACTTGGACAAGCTGATATGATTTTCATAACTGCTGGTATGGGTGGTGGTACTGGAACTGGAGCCGCACCAGAAATTGCAAAAATATCTAAGGAAATAGGAGCGTTAACGGTAGGAATAGTTACAAAACCTTTTGCATTTGAAGGACCA
>Ga0208639_1001279_pt1 | contig 16659 bp, 13 predicted proteins | sample ETNtaG_33_FD_185772 | JGI IMG/M metagenome (GOLD analysis project Ga0208639, IMG submission 185772) | Marine microbial and viral communities from oxygen minimum zone, Eastern Pacific Ocean - ETNP201310SV76 (SPAdes) (version 2) | ecosystem: Environmental > Aquatic > Marine > Oceanic ...
AAAAGTTTGATCGGCACCACAAGAAACAACGTATTTTACATAGGAAAAGTCCCAATAATGTACGTACCATTTTCAAACTTTAGTATGAGAAAAAAGAAAAAACTGCTTGAAAATACTGAAACCGGAACATCTGATAGATATGGAAAATTTATCTATACTGAATGGGATCCATCCTCCTTTGGCCTTGAAGAGCAAATAGACCCCTGGGGCGATATAAAACTATTCCTTGATTACAGGGAGTTGAAAGGACCGGGATCGGGGCTGGATTATGAATACGAAAAAGAAAATTTCTTTGGATTTGTGCATACGTACTTTATGCGCGATGATGATGAAACTGGTATTAATGGTGTTGAGGTAGATAAAATTACCAGAGGGCATTTCTTATGGCGGCAGAGACTAATGCTTTCACAGGCGCTTTCTAAGATGTTTGATGATGAATCTGATACTGACGATGACGAATCCGGTATTCTCACTAAAAATGGCTGGATAGCAGATATGGAAATATCGTATGTTAGCGATAGAACTTTTTTAAGAGAATACTTTCAGTCGCAATTAAAGAGTGAAAAGGGCAGGGATACTTCTTTTTATTTAAGAAAAGTTTCGAATAACAGGGGATTTTCATTCCTGGCTGAACATCAGCTAAAGACCTACGATCCCCTTATTGATTCAAAAAGACTTAGTAGAAAAGGCCAATCTCTACCCGAATTAAAATACGGAATAATTGGTGAGCCCTTGTGGGATGGCATACTAAACCTCTCCTCTGAGACAGAATTGGCATATCAAAACAGGATGTATGACAGGATTTCACCTTTGAAAGCTGAACAAAGGTTTCTGAGCCGTGGAGACCTATTGACGGCTGAAAGAGTTTTTGACAGAGCACCCGCAAGGCTTGCGCCGGAAGAAACTATCAGGTTTGATACCAACAATAGGCTCAATGCTCCATTTCGCCTCCTTGGTCAAAAGTTTAACCCGTACATTGGAACCCGTTTCACCGGCTATAGCGAGAGTGTAAAGGTGGATCCTGTTACCGGACGCAATGAAGGTGAGGGTGCACCGCGCGGACGAATAGCAGTCCCTATTGGATTTAAGACCACCAGGTCATTTTCTCGAACCTATAGTGTCTATAATAAACTTTTGGACGTAAACAGGCTGAGGCATACCATAATGCCTGAATTAGCTTTTAATTTCATCCCGATAGTCACCCAGGACCCTGAAGAATTAAATCAATTTGATAGGACAGATGCGCTTGATACCTATTCTTCAATCAGCTTTGGTCTGCGTAGCAGACTCCAGACAAAACGGGGGAAAACGGGAGAAGAGAAAAAATCTGTAGACATTGCTACTTTTAACACCATAGCTTATTTCTTTCCAGGCAACGCAGGCCTTAATAGAAAAAGAGATAGCTATGTAGAGATGGACTTGAGTGTAATATTCAGCGATAGGCTCTCTTTCCATTCACAAGGTAACGAGTTTAATCTAGACGAAGGCCGTTTTGACATTATAAACTGGGGTACGAGCTATAGCCATCCAAAATGGGGAAATATTTCAATTCAACAAAGATTTGCCCACGACATACTAAATCCGGTTACTTTTTCATATTCAAGACCAATTGGTAACGATAAATGGTCTATGGGCATATCTCAGCAATATGCTCTTGGAACCGGAGGCAACCCAGCTGAAACCTTATTTGCGGGTTTCAGTGCTTCAAGATTATTCCATGATTGGATTGCTAATGTAAGCATAAGCTCACTTGACTACAGAGATGATAATATATTCACGATTACTGTCGTACCACGTGGAATATTAGCAATAAAAGCAATACAAGATATAATACAACCATTCAGCACCTTCAGTTCAGCACAACCGTTGGGAGGTTTTTCTTCTGTAGGTGAACGGTTAGATGCACGGTTAGGAACGGTAGGGCAATAATAAGCTATCAATTTTTAAACATATCATGAGAAGGGCAGTTTATCCGGGCACATTTGATCCTGTTACTTATGGCCATCTTGATGTAATTAAACGTGGCAGTAAGATCTTTGATGAGCTTGTAGTCGCCGTTGGCCACAACCCGCTAAAGGATCCTTTGTTCACAATCAACGAACGAATGGATATGATCTCAAAAAACACCAAAAACATTTCGAACATTAAAGTCGATAGTTTTGAAGGGATGTTGACAGACTACATGAAGGAAATGCAAACTAATGTAATACTTAGAGGTATCAGGACGGTATCTGATTTCGAATATGAATTTCAGAGAGCGCTTACAAACCGTGTATTAAAAACAGATATAGAAACAGTTTTCGTAATGACGAGCCAGGAATACTCATTCTTAAATTCCAGCCTGATTAAAGAAGCCGTCAGCTTAGGGGGTGATATTTCTAAGTTTGTACCTTCTGATGTAGAGAAACTACTTCAACAAAAATTTGCAAACTAGAAAGGCACGTATACTTGAAATGCCTTGTAAAAGTTGTTTGCTCACAAAATGAACTTATGCAATTCTATTCAGAAATTTCTAAATGCAATTAAACATCCTCGCAATAGGCGACATTGTAGGGCAACCGGGAAGGAAGATTTTAGAAAAAAAACTTAAGAACTTTATTAAGGAACAAAATATAGGTTTCTGCATAGCAAACGCAGAAAATGCAGCAGGCGGCTCTGGAATAACCGTAAATATTGCAAAAAAACTTTTCACTTATGACGTAGATGCAATAACAATGGGGGATCATGTCTGGAAGAGAAAAGAAATTTACGATTTATTGCAATCTGACCAAAGATTACTCAGGCCCGCAAATTATTCTCCATTAGCTCATGGCAGAGGTTATGTTGCTATCAAAACGAAAGGGGATTATGTTGTTGGCATAATCAATCTCCTGGGCCGAATTTTCATGAAACCGGTAGACTGCCCGTTTAGAGCAGCAGATGCTGCAATAGAAGAACTTTCAAAACTGACAAACATAATAGTAGTAGACATGCATGCCGAAGCAACATCTGAGAAAATAGCAATGGGATGGTATTTAGATGGCAGGGTGAGCGCTGTTGTTGGTACCCATACACACATACAGACATCTGATGAAAAAATCCTGCCTAAAGGAACGGGATATATTACAGATTTGGGTATGACAGGCCCACACAAGTCGATCCTGGGAAGAAACGTTGACCGTGTATTAAAATCAATTGTAACTCAAGTACCAACTCGCTATGATATAGCCGAAAATGACCCACATATAGAAGGAGCAGTCATAACAGTAAACAAGGAAACAGGTAAAGCGGAAGAAATAAAAAGGGTCAGAATTACTGAAAATGACAATTACTAGATTGTCTATTTCTTAAATTTATCTAATACAAACAACCACTATATAAAATGTTTGACCATTTCCCGGATATCAAGACAGATCAAGAGGAACAGGAAGTATTTAGTAAAGAAAAGGGCGAAAAGGTTTTTACTGTTTCTCAAATCACAAGAAAAATAAGAGCCTCCCTGGAATACAATTTCTCTAATGTAAGTATCTTAGGTGAAATATCTAATGTAAGGAAACCAGGCTCCGGGCATATTTATTTAACGCTCAAAGACAAAGGTTCTCAATTGCAGGCAGTTGTTTTCAGAAATATTGCAAACAAAATCAAATTTGAATTAAAAGATGGAATGGAAGTAATAACTTTTGGTTCAGTTACAGTTTATGAACCACGAGGGCAATATCAGCTAATAATTAACAAAATAGAACCAAAGGGGATAGGTGCTCTACAACTTGCCTTCCAGCAATTAAAAGAAAAACTGGAAAAGGAAGGCCTGTTTGATCAAACTCATAAAAAACCCATCCCGTTCATTCCTCAGAAGATTGGAGTAGTAACGTCACCAACCGGTGCAGCTATCAAAGACATTCTAAATATTATAGATCGTCGTTTTGCTAATATAGAAATACTCATTTACCCGGTAAAGGTTCAGGGGGAAAGTGCCGCACAAGAAATTGCCGAGGCAATAACAGCATTAAATGCCTTAACCGATATAGACGTAATTATAGCAGGTAGAGGGGGCGGCAGTTTGGAAGACTTATGGGCGTTTAATGAAGAAGTTGTTGCAAGGAGCATATACAATTCCAGGATACCTGTTATCTCTGCTGTCGGACACGAAATTGATATAACAATAGCTGACCTGGTAGCTGATAAAAGAGCCCTTACCCCTTCCGAGGCAGGGGAACTGGTTGTTCCTCGAAAGGATTTACTCCTCGACATGTTAGAAAAGCTTAACACAAGGCTCTTGCAATCCCTGACCGGTAAGTTAAGGCTGTCAAAGGAAAGACTTGTTAGAGTTGCGAATAGCTACGCCATGAGGCAACCATTTGACAGACTTCGCAGATGGCAACAAAGGTTAGATGAATTTGCCCAGAGGCTTAATATAAATATCACACATGCGTTAAACACTGAACGTGAAAAGTTATCAGGAATTGCGGGCAAACTGGAAAGCCTAAGCCCTTTGAATGTTTTGAAAAGAGGATATACCATTACTACCAGACTGGAAGACAATAAATCTCTTCGAGAGGTAAAAGGGTTAAATAAAGGGGACAAGATTAAAACAAATTTTTCTAAAGGCAGCGTTATTTCTACAATTCTCTCTACAGAAGCATAAATGAAGAAACCAAACTTTGAAACATCCCTGAAAGAGCTTGAAGAAATAGTTGAACAGCTTGAAACAAGTGATCTGGCATTAGATGAAACACTTGCAAAATATGAAAATGGTATTAAAATATATAAGCAATGCTATCAAATCCTGGAAAAAGCAGAAAAAAAGATTAATATCTTATTGAAAAATTCAACCGGAGATATTCGTACAGAAGAATTTAAACTGAAAAAATCCGGTGATATGGAATCTTTCTCCAATGAAGAATAACAGTAAGAAATATAAATTAGTCCTCAAGGCAATAATTAAGGAAAAATAAAATTGTCACAAAGAATATTAGAAAAAATTGACTCCCCGAAGGATTTGCAACAACTGGACGCTGAAGATTTGGCAGTTTTAGCACAGGAAATAAGAGAAGAAATAATTGATGTTGTTTCCAAAAATCCTGGTCATCTATCTTCAAATCTGGGAGTTGTTGAACTTACGATTGCCTTGCATTGTACATTTGACTTTCTTAATGATAAGCTAGTCTGGGATGTTGGACATCAAACTTATGTACATAAATTGCTTACAGGGAGGAGAAAAGAATTCTCAACTTTAAGACAATATAAGGGACTAAGCGGGTTTCCGGATATAAAGGAAAGCGAATATGACCCTTTTACCTGTGGTCACAGCGGACATGCAATTTCTGCCGCCCTTGGTATTGCTTGTGCCGATAAAATAAATAACGTTGATAGAAATATTATTGCTGTCGTTGGAGATGCTGCAATAGGTGCTGGAATGTCACTTGAGGCACTCAACCATGCAGGTCATTTAAAAAGAAATCTAATAGTAATTCTCAATGATAATAAAATGGCAATCTCTGGTACAGTCGGCGCAATTGCAATGCATATAAACAAAATCCGAACCACGCCACTTTATGCAGATTTTAAGAAAGAAGTACGCCATGTATTACAATCATTGCCTATTGTAGGAAAACGAATGGAACATACCCTAGGACATATCACAGAAGCATTAAAGCGGGAAATTACTCCTGGACAGATTTTTGTTGACCTGGGTTTCGACTACTTTGGGCCTATTGACGGCCATAACATTCAGACTCTAACTGAAACTTTACAAAATATTAGAAATGTAGAAGGACCTGTATTACTGCACGTAATTACTGAAAAAGGCAAAGGTTTTGAACCTGCATCAGCAAATCCTGAACGTTATCACAGTGCTGGCAATTTTAAGATGCATAACGGGAAAATGAAGGAAACACCAAAGGATCCAAAACAAGTCAGTTATACAAAAGTTTTCGGCAAAACGATTATTGAGCTCGCTGAGGCCAATAAAGATATAGTGGCAATCACAGCCGCAATGCCGGATGGAACCGGGCTTGATGCATTCGGCAAAGAATTCCCGGATAGATATTTTGATGTGGGAATTTGTGAGCAGCACGCCATTGGATTGGCAAATGGATTGGTAGCCGCAGGGCTTAAACCTGTTGCCGCGATATACTCAACTTTTTTACAGCGTGCATTTGACCAGGTGTTTCATGACGTTTGCCTGCAAAATAATGGTATCCTGCTTTCGCTGGACAGAGCTGGAATTGTCGGAAATGATGGTCCCACTCATAATGGCGTCTTTGACATAGCCTACCTGAGACATTTACCCGGAATAACCTTAATGGCTCCAAAAGACGGAGCTGAATTAAAGGCAATGTTACATAAGGCGATACAGCTCAATACACCGGCAGCAATACGTTATCCTAGAGCAAATATACCGGAAGGCAGCCTGGATAATGATTGTAATCCTGTTGAAATAGGTAAAGGTGAAATATTAAGAGAAGGCAGGGATGGGGTAATCATTGCATATGGTGCAATGGTATATCCATCCATGGAATGTGCAGATATGCTTGCCGAGAAAGGGATTGATGTCACAGTCGTGAATGCTCGTTTTGCTAAACCACTGGATGAGGATCTCATAATGAAAGTTGCCGGAAAAAACCAAATAGTCATTACTGTGGAAGACCATACCGAGGTAGGAGGATTTGGTTCGGCAATTCTGGAATTGCTGGTTGAAAAAGGTATCAATACGCAAAATGTACGCAAAATGGGTATCCCTGACAGATTCACAGAACAGGGTTCTCGTGATATTATTTTAAAAACCCTCAACCTGGATGCAGAAGGTATCTACAAAAACTTTATCTCCGCCTGGAATTTGACAGAACCTGTTAGTATCAAAATGAAGGAAGTGCAAAAACAAACCTCTAATTTGATATGAAAAAAATCATAATCCTGGGTGATAAAAGTAAAAAAAAAATAAGAGAAACGATAAAAGAGCTTGAGCCCTTGTTTCGCAAGAAATCGCATCTCTCAATAATTGACATTTCTGATGAAGAGGAATTGGGAAAAGTATCTGCCGATCTTGCCTTTGTTTTTGGTGGAGACGGTACAATCCTGTCAGCAAGTAGAAAATTAAATGGCAGGCAAATTCCCTTAATCGGCGTACACTTAGGGAAATTTGGATTTCTGGCTGAACTTACTTCACGAGAAATCAGTGATTCCCTGGATAAAATTTTCGCTGGCGAATACGTTATCTCGCAAAGAATGTTGTTAACTTGCAAAGTAACTCGTTCTAAACAGGTTATTAATGAAACTCTTGGATTGAACGATGCCGTAATTTCCGGAACTTCTTTATCAAGACTGATTTCAATTAAATTATATGTAAATGAAAAAATAGTTACCACATACAGCAGTGACGGGCTGATCGTATCTACCCCGGCAGGGTCTACTGCACATTCTCTATCTGCCGGCGGCCCTATCGTTACGCCTGATATGGAAGCTTTTATCATAACTCCGATTTGCCCACACACTTTGTCAAACCGCCCGCTTGTTGTATCCGGAGATTCAAAGATTGAAATGGAACAGATTTCTGAATCTAAAGGGGTAGGCTTAACGGTGGATGGCCAGATATACTTTGATATTAAGGTTGGAGATAGAATCGTTATTGAAAAAGCCGAAAACAAGTTGCAGTTAATTGACATGCAAACAAGGACTTTTTTTGATGTCTTGCGAGAAAAATTAGACTGGAGGGGACAACCCACTTATGACGTTAACTGAAAAAAACAAAAAGTATCTTTTAACCGGCAATGAAGCGTGTGCAGAAGCTGCAATACAGGCTGGTTGTAGATTTTATTATGGATATCCTATTACGCCGCAAAACGAGATATTAACGCATATGACTATCAGAATGCCTCAGGTTGGCGGGACATCCATTCAGGTAGAAAGTGAACTTGCCGCTATAAACATGGTATACGGAAGCGCCGCTGCAGGAGCCAGGGCAATGACATCATCCTCGAGCCCCGGCATTAGCCTAAAACAAGAAGGTATTTCTTATCTGGCCGGAAGTGAACTTCCCTGTGTTATAGTAAATATACAACGAGGGGGTCCTGGTTTGGGAGACATTTCATCTTCTCAGGCTGACTACTTTCAAGCTGTTAAGGGTGGTGGACATGGAGATTATCACACAATTGTGCTTGCCCCAAGTTCAGTACAGGAAATGGCTGACCTTGTCTTCGATGCATTTGATTTGGCCGATTGTTACAGAAATCCGGTAATGATTCTGGCTGATGCCCAATTAGGACAGATGATGGAACCTGTTGTATTTAATAAAAAATATGAACCCGTTTTATCAAAGAAAGATTGGGCGCTGACCGGTGCTGACGGGAGAGAAAGGAATATAGTTAAGTCCTTTTATTCAGTAAAAGGAGAACTCGAGGAGTTTAACGCTAAACTGCAGAAAAAGTATCGCCAGATTAAGGCCGAAGAGGTACGTTACGAAGAAACAAATACTGAAGATGCAGATATTGTTCTTGTTGCCTATGGTACAAGTGCCAGAATATGTAAAGAATTCCTGAATAAAAACCAATCTTTAAATGTAAAAGTAGGATTAATAATACCCATTACCTTATGGCCATTTCCTTCAGAGATTATACAAAAAGTTTCAGAAAGAGCACAAGCTATACTTACGGTAGAAATGAGTGCAGGTCAAATGGTGGAAGACGTAAGATTAAGTGTTTCCGGCCGTTGTCCGGTGCATTTTTACGGAAGAACCGGTGGAGGTATACCAACACCCAAAGAAATCCTTAAGAAAATTTCAGAAATAGTTTCTGTTAAAGAAAAAGTAACCTGCACCACATAATAAAAAACATCCATTTATAAATTTAATTGTAAACAGGAAGTATTCTATACAATATGGAAGCAACATATAAGGCTCCAGAAACATTAATTGATATTCCAACACATTATTGCCCCGGATGTGGGCATGGTATTGTCCACAGACTAATTGCAGAAATAATTGATGAAATGGATATCAGGGGGAAGACCATCGGGTTGGCCCCCGTAGGGTGTGCTGTCCTGGCATATAACTATCTTGATATAGATATGTGTGAAGCAGCTCATGGCCGTACACCCTCGGTTGCGACAGGTATCAAGAGGGTTCATCCGGATAAAGTTGTTTTCTCTTACCAGGGAGATGGAGATCTGGCTGCAATTGGTATGGCAGAAATAATTCATACTGCCAATCGAGGTGAAAATATTACCGTAATCTATGTAAATAATGCAGTTTACGGTATGACAAACGGACAGATGGCTCCAACTACTTTGATCAACCAAAAGACATTAACAACACCTCACGGGCGTAATGAAGAAAACGATGGATACCCTCTGCCTGTTTGCGAACTCCTGTCCGTAATAGAAGGAAGCCGATTTATCGCCAGGACCTCTATGACTTCACCAAAAAACATAATCAAAACAAAACAATTATTAGAAAAGGGATTTAAGACCCAAATACAGGAAAAAGGGTTTTCTTTGATAGAAATTCTTTCTCCATGTCCGGTGTATTGGCGTATGAGCTCTGTTGAATCTTTAAAATTCATAGATGAAGAAATGGCCGTAACCTTTCCTCTAGGTATTTTCAAAGATTGGGATAGTCAGAATTAGAAAGGTTCATTGGGATGTTAGAAAAAGTTATTTTAGCCGGTTTGGGTGGACAGGGGATGATGCTTCTTGGCAGATTGATAGCACATGCCCTCATGCTCGAGGGGAAAAATGTAACCTTTTTCCCCTCCTATGGCACAGAAGTACGAGGAGGTACCGCTTATTACCATTTAACTGTTTCAGAAGAAGAAATCTTCTCCCCTGTAATAGAAGAAGCAGACGCACTTATTATGATGAACCTGCCCTCTTATATAAAGTTTAAGGATTTCCTCAAACCGGATAGTAAGCTCTTTTTAAACTCATCTATGATTGATAAAATAGACAACGAAATGAAAGTAGATGTTTTTAGAATTCCTGCTACTAAAATAGCAAACAGCATTGGAAACGTTGTAGCATCAAATATGGTTATGCTGGGAGCGTACAATGAAGTGAAAAACCTCGTTTCTATTCCAGTCTTTCTCTCATGTCTCAAAAACGTCTTAAGCGGAAGAAAAGAACCCTTTTATGAAGTTAATAAATTAGCTATAGAACGAGGCGCTGAATTCGTAAAAAATATTAAACGTTGACCTATCTTATACATTCAATACCTTTCACGTACTAATCTTTTCAAAAGCTATTTCTCCATCTTGAAGGATTGCCTTGATTTTGTCTCCTGATTGAAACTGCCTGTTTACTATACTCAAAGATAATCTGTTTTCTATTTCACGTTCAATCGCTCTTTTAAGCGGACGTGCACCAAACTTTGGATCATATCCATCGGTTGCCAGTTTCTCTTTAATCTCAGGGCCTATTTCAAGAGACAAACCCTCTTCCTCCAGCCTCTTTAAAAGTTTGTTTAAAAGGATGTCCAATATATGTGAAATATGCTCCTTTGTTAATGAGTGAAAAACGATCATATCATCCAGTCGGTTAAGAAACTCAGGTTTAAAATATTTCTTGACCTCGGATAAGATCATTTCCTTTGCTTCATCATGGCTGATAATACCCGATCCGGATTTGAATCCGATCTCATGTTTTTCGGCCAGTTTCTCACTTCCTATATTTGACGTGCCTATAATAATAGTATTTCGAAAGCTTATGACGTGACCTTGTGCATCTGTCAGCCTTCCTTCATCAAGTACCTGAAGGAGCATATTAAAGACATCGGGATGGGCTTTTTCTATCTCATCAAGCAGTATCACCGCATAAGGCATACGTTTTATCTTTTCAGTGAGTTGCCCCCCTTCTCCATAACCTATATAACCTGGAGGTGCTCCTATAAGCTTTGCTACTTCATGGCGTTCCATATATTCTGACATATCCAGCCTGACGATGCGGGTTTCATCATCAAACAGAAATTCCGCAAGGGTTTTTGCTAATTCCGTTTTCCCAACGCCTGTTGGACCAAGAAAGAGAAAGGCGCTTATAGGCCTGGAAACCTCTCTCAGTCCCGCCCTGTTCCTCCTGATCGCATCAGCAATTGCCTTTACGGCGGCCTCCTGTGCCACAATACGTTCATGTATCTTTTCTTCCATATGCGCCAGTTTCTCTGCCTCAGCCTCAAGCATCTTTGATGCCGGTATACCAGTCCAATTCGATACGATACTGGCTATATCCTCAGGTGTTACGGAGGTGTCTTTTTCCTTTAATTCTTTTTGCCACTTTTCTTTTTCTCTGGCAAGGCGTTCTTCTATTACCTGTATTTCTGCATGATGTTTCGTCGATTCTTCAAAATCCTGTCTTTCAAAAGCCTCCATCTTCAGCGCAGTCTGTGCCCTCTTTTCATTTTCTAATTTTTTAATATCAGGAGGTGTGTAATGCATTTCAAGATGTTTTTTTGATCCTGCTTCATCCAGAAGGTCTATCGCCTTATCAGGCTGCGCCCTGTCAGTGATGTAGCGGTCAGAAAGACGTGCCGCAGCATCTAATGATTCAGGAGTATAATCTATATTATGATGTTTTTCGTAATAGAGTTTAAGTCCCTCAAGGATACATTTTGTCTCATCGATCCCCGGTTCGCTTATTGATACTGTTTGAAATCGCCGTGCAAGTGCCCTATCCGTCTCTATATGTTTGCGATAATCATCATAAGTGGTAGCGCCAATCATTTGCAGCTGACCTCTTGCCAGCGCCGGCTTTAATATGTCAGGTGCTCCCATACCACCTGCGGCACCGCCACCAACACCAACGACAGTATGTAATTCATCTATAAAAAGTATAATTCGACCTCCAGCATCTATTATCGAATCCCTGATGGTTTTAAGTCTGCCCTCAAATTCTCCTCTCACACCTGCCCCTGCAATAAGGGCTGCCATATCAAGTGAAAGTATTTTCTTTGACAGTAATGATTGCGGAACATCTGAAGCAACAATTTGTTGTGCAAGGCCCTCCACAATCACTGTCTTTCCCACTCCCGCCTCACCTATCAAAACAGGATTATTCTTTTTACGTCGCGATAGTATTTGTATTACCCTTTCTATCTCTTTTTCTCTTCCTATAACAGGGTCCAGTTCTCCCTTCCTGGCAAGCTCTAACAGATCGACGGTATATTCCTTTAAGACATCCAGTTTACTTTCGTCATCCTGGTTTACAACCTTCCTGCCACCTCTAATTTCTTTAATGGCAGTTTGAACCCTTTCCAATTCAAGGCCGGCTCCCCTGATAATCTCACCGGTATTTCCCGCCTGTGGATTATAAAGTGCAATAAAAAGAGCTTCAGTACTAATGAATTTGTCTTCCATCCTTTTTGATTCCTGCAAAGCAATCTCAAATACTTTCTCAACCTCACTCGATATTACTAATTGAATATCACCGGTCGATGGAATATTTGATGCCTGATTATCTATAGATGCAAAGATTCCATCCATAAGACGTTTTTTTATTGCTTCAGTATCCAGCTTAAGTTGTTCTGCAATTGCTATAATAGAAGAATCATCCTGAAATAATAATCCTAAAAGTACAAATTCCGTTGTAAATACATTGCGCTTCATATTTACCATTTCCATAGTCCCGATGTTAATCGCATCTAGTACCTTTTTCGTACAATATCTTATATGTTTTTGCAGCATTTAATACCTCCTCATCGATAAAATTCTATCGAATTGTATTAAATATTTTACACACAACTGTTGTTTAAATCAATATCACTATATATTGTGCTGTCTTCAGTTATTTTTTATTTTCCGCACAGTAAACGAATGCCGGTGGAAAGTTTAACCATATGGTTCTCGTTTTTGTCACACTGTTAAATCTTGTGGACAATTTCTTCTTAAATCTCATACCGGCGGGCAGAAGCAAACCCTGCAGATAGGCGAAGGTCAGAAACTTTCCGCCCGGTTTCAGAACATCAATAATCGTGTCGAGTAACTCATTTTGTAACTCCTCACTAAATGCAGCCCAGGGAAGACCGCATATAATACAATCACACTCGTTGATACCAAGTCCGTCAAGGTACTTTTTCGCATTTGCTGCGGAATCCTGATAAACTACTGCTTCCGGACATCTTTTTCTGGTAGCCTTAACAAAATCAGGATTGATCTCTAACGCAAAGAATCTGGTTTCATCAGGTATCTTTTGAAGAATTTTCTCTGTAAAAACACCTGTTCCCGTTCCAAATTCTATTACGGCAGAAGCGCTATGTAAACCAGCAGTCTCCGTGATTAAATCTGCAAGGCCTTCTGAACTGGGTGCAACCGCCCCCGTCTTTGCCGTATGCAAAACAAACTGTTTCAGGAATTGGATCAAATTCACACGATGCTTCCTTTAGATAAATAACCTGAGAGCTAACTTCGTCCGTCCTGTTCGTTCCGCCAATTAATACCAACGGTCGTATCAGCGCATTGTCCTGCCGCCATCTACTGTCAAACAGTTGCCGGTCACAAAGTCAGACCAGTCGGAAGCATAGAAGAGGACGGCTTTAGCAATATCTATGGGCAAGGCAAGACGCTTAAGCGGTGTTTCTGCGGCTATTGCCTTCTGCACACGAGAGGGCGCGTGAGGTGTTTTCTTTGCTAATGTAAATCCCGCGTTTATCAAGTTAACGGTTATTCCAAAACTTCCAAGGTCAATTGCAAGACTCCTTGTAAACCCCACCAATGCTGATTGGGCTGTCATGTAACTGCCATATCCTTTTACCGGATCATTAACTATATTATCCATTATGTTTATGATCCTTCCACACTTATCCTTTTTCATCTCACCAGTGACAGCTTGAGAGCAATTGTATGCCCCTTTTATTGTGCCGTTCAGGTCTTCCTCATATTCATTCCATTTTGTTCCTTCAAAGGATTTTCTCTTTATAGTACTATGTGCATTGTTCACAAGGATGTCTATACGGCCAAATTTCTTGACGGTTTCCTTAACCATTTTATTTACATTTGCCTTTGAGGTCACATCAGCCTGCCATGTCATAGCCTTCCCGCCACTGTTTTCTATCCTCTTTAAGACTGATAATGCATTCTTCCTGCTTTTTAAGTAATTAATTGTTACAGACGCACCTTCAGATGCCAGGAGTTCAACAATTGCGCGCCCTCTATCACTGCTTGCTCCCGTTACGATTGCAACCTTGCCTTTTAGTTTCAAAGTAATAACCTCATTTTTTCAGACAGGACAAACGGGATAAACAAGGATTTTCAACCTCCTCTTAATCCTGTAAATCCTGTCAAAATAAATCTACAAAGATACTTTTTCTTTTACTGAATACCCCTTCTCTGTCTTTTCTACCTTAACGGCTTCTGTTACCGGGTCGTGTTCGAAGAACAGGATCCAATCGCCATTACAGGCTCTTGTCAGCAGTTTCTCTTTTTCTTCTATTGTCGTTAATGGTTCAATGTCATAGCTCGGTATATATGGTACCCTGATATGAGACGTAAAAGGTATTAAATCGCTACAGTAAATAAGTGTGTTTATACCATCTGATATTTTTACGAGTTGCAGTCCTATAGTATGGCCGTCTGAGATGATGACGTCAATGTTTGGTAATATCTTGGCGTATCCATCCACAAGTCGAAGCTTTCCTTCATCTTCTATAGACTTAAAGTCTTCCCTGATAAAACTGCCTTTGTCTTTTTTACTCGGCTTCAGCGCCCACTCGTGATGTTTTTTTTGAACATAATGTGCTGCATTTGGAAACGTAAGCTTATGCTTGTTGCCTTCTTTATAGGTAACACCACCGGCATGATCCAGATGCAGGTGCGTCAGGATCACGTTCGTTATATCCTTTGTTTCCAGATTGTATTTTTCCAGGGATGAAGTAAGATTATATTTGCTATGATCGATCTTATAGATTTCTTTATATTTTTCGGAAAATTTAGTACCGATACCGGTATCAACAAGGATTTTGTGTTTATCATCCATGATCAGTAATGACCTGAGGGCCATCTCTATCCTGTTTTCATCATCAGAAGGATTAAGCTTGTTCCATAATGTTTTTGGCACAATACCAAACATCGCGCCGCCATCAAGGGCAAACCTCCCGGTCTCAATCGAATGTAACTCATATTGTCCGATCTGCATAAATCAGTTCCTTCCAGCCGCTCCACAAAAACCTTTCCAGGCAATAACTATATGGTGTTATTGTTTATGTGACTATGTTATCATAATATATAGAGTAGAATTGAGCATTACAAGTAGGAAAATATTATGATTGAGATATGCGAAAAACTATATAAGAATTTAGAAGGAAAACTCGGGAGAGCAAGAGAGGTATCAGGAAGGGGTTTAACCCTTACTGAGAAAACTCTTTATTCTCATATGAAACCGGAGGACATAAAACCATATACCCGCAAGGAATCTAACGTAGACCTTTATCCGGACAGGGTTGCAATGCAGGATGCAACCGCTCAAATGGCGATCCTGCAATTTATGTCTTCAGGTGTTCAGAGTGTACAGGTACCTACTACCGTCCATTGCGACCACCTGATTCTGGCACATAAGGGTGTGGAAGATGATTTACCGATATCAAAGATAACCAATAAGGAAGTTTTTGATTTTCTGTCATCCTCTGCAAAAAAGTATGGTATGGGCTTCTGGAACCCTGGGGCAGGTATTATACATCAGGTCGTTTTAGAGAATTACGCTTTTCCCGGCGGCCTGCTTATTGGCACAGACTCACACACTCCCAATGGAGGAGGTCTGGGTATGCTGGCAATCGGCGTGGGTGGTGCGGATGCAGTAGACGTTATGGTAGGACTGCCCTTCGGCCTGAAGTGGCCGGGTATTATCGGTATAAAATTAACCGGGAAATTATCCGGCTGGGCATCTCCCAAGGATGTCATCTTAAGGGTAATGAAGGAGCTTACGGTTAAAGGGGGAACAGGCTCTGTCGTTGAGTATTTTGGAGACGGAGCTGATTCTATTTCATGCACGGGTAAAGCAACCATATGTAATATGGGTGCAGAACACGGCGCCACAACTTCAACATTTCCTTTTACTTTGCGGATGTCAGATTATCTGAGAACAACCGACAGGTCTAACATAGCAGACCTTGCAGAAGAATACTCAGGATTCTTCAGGGCAGATGACGAGGTATATGCAGAACCTGAAAAATATTACGATTCGATTATAGAAATCAATTTATCAGAACTTGAACCACTGGTCTGCGGACCCCATACACCCGATAAGGTACGCTCTATATCGGATTTCCATGACGAGGTCGACAGGGAAGATTATCCTGATAACATTAAATTTGCCCTTATCGGTTCCTGTACGAACTCTTCTTATGAAGACATGGGACGTGCGGCCGCCGTGGCAAAGGATGCCGTTGCCAAAGGCTTGAAGCTGGCAATCCCGTTACTGGTAACTCCGGGATCAAACCTGATAGAAGATACCATTAAGCGTGATGGCCAGATGAAGGCCCTGACAGATGCCGGTGCGACCGTATTAGCCAATGCCTGTGGGCCATGCATTGGCCAGTGGAAACGAACCGATATTAAAAAGGGTGAGAGAAATACTATAATTACCTCATACAATAGAAATTTTCGTGCGCGTAACGATGGCAACGTAGAAACACTTTCATTTATTGGCTCTCCTGAAATTGTTACGGCACTTGCCTTTTCCGGCCACCTCTCCTTCAACCCGTTAAAA
>Ga0208639_1001284_pt1 | contig 16634 bp, 17 predicted proteins | sample ETNtaG_33_FD_185772 | JGI IMG/M metagenome (GOLD analysis project Ga0208639, IMG submission 185772) | Marine microbial and viral communities from oxygen minimum zone, Eastern Pacific Ocean - ETNP201310SV76 (SPAdes) (version 2) | ecosystem: Environmental > Aquatic > Marine > Oceanic ...
TGAGGGTGAGCGCCTGCCGTTACTGAAAAAACAAATAATGAACAAGAAACTAAAGCTAAATTAAACAGAAAAAGTCTCATCTTGTAATCCTCATTCTAATTTACTTGTTGTGCATTCGTCCAAAAATTTAAGAGAATACTGTTACGTGATTAATCAGCTAAATCACTTCCTTTTTCTTATATCATATGAACCAAGAGACTAGTAACTAATTATAGAGTGAAAGTGTACATTAAATTGGGAAATTTATTTAAACTTAGCCTTTGGTTTCACAGAAAGATAAGATTATCACTATCGTTCTTGATGGTGGTTTTTACGCTCCCATCCTGTGTCAATTCACCTATATTAAATGACACATTTTTAAAGCAGGCTGGTAATGATTCAATATCGGTTACCTCAAGGGATTCAGTATTTGACTTGCTCGATAAAAAATGGATTTCTAGTACTTATTTTGATCGGGGACTAAAATACGAAAGTAGCCGTCTGCAGGTAGTTTCACTTTCTGATTTATTGAATTTATTTAGCCCTGAGGAAAATGTGGATGCGATTCTTCTTCATTGTGCCGATGATTACCAGGGGATAATCTCAATCAATGATGTGAAAAATTATGACCTTCAACTCGCGTTAAAAGTTGAATTGTCTCAAGGGTCCATTCGACCTGATTGGCTTCAGCCATTACTTATTGTGGTGCCCAACCACACAAACCCCCCATTCTTCGAGCGTTTTCTTACTGCAAACATTACTGAATTACGATTTGTCAGCTTAGCTGATTATTATGCCCCCTTAAGGTCTTTGAGCATCGGAAATCCTTCTATACGCTTTGGTTTGGATATTTATAAGGATAATTGCCTATTCTGCCATTCTATTAATAACATAGGGGGAAATAAAGGCGGTTCATTATTGGTGAGGTTTGATTTAGGGTTAGATAGTGAAATAAACAGATTGAAGGATAGGTTTATAGAAATGCATGGAGGGGACAACAGTAATAAACAGAATATGGAGCAATTTCTAGTTAACGGTCAGTTGGATTTATTGTTAAAGTTTTTACACGAAATGGCCATAAATGAAAAACTGAATAATCAAAAATGATTGATGCTTCGTACGCACTCTAAATTTGAACCTTGACAGTTGATTCGTGCATGATACCTTGAAAAGACCTATTTGAGAGTGTTTTTCCCTATTTTTTTTGTGTATTTTTAAGGAAACAACTATATGTCTTTGGCTGTTGTTTTATTTTTTGCTGTTGGTACACTTTCCGAAGTATACCTATTAACGATTGTGAGTGGTTATATCAGTATAATGAATACGTTGTCCCTCATAATGTTTACATTTATAGTGGGTAATATTATTGGGAGAAGCTGGGGGAAAGAATGTTTTGAGAAGATGCAATGGCATTTGAGATCTCGAAGTGTTCCGGCGGATGAGGTGCTGAATGGCTCTGTAATGGCTTTGTCTGGAATGTTTCTTGTTACCCCTGGCGTAATCACAGACTTTTTAGGTGTTTTAATTCTTTTCCCGATGACTCGTGTTATTTTTAAGGATATTGCAGAAAGTCTAGTTAAGAAAAAAATTAGTAACGGTGAACTTTATTACTTTTTTAAGGATTAATGTTGCTATCTCTGTGACGCATGTTCCCCACCCCCCCTCCTCGTAACTTAAAACCCGAGCTCCTTGACTTGGATGAGGCTCCGTTTGATGAAGTTCAAGATAGCCTTGAAGATGTTCGTTTGGTCAATAGATACCTTGGCGGTTACAGGGTCCTTCTCTATTATGTCCGTAATTTCATAAAGAAGCAGCCTTTAGATAAAGAGTTCTTGGTTTTGGATTTAGCTACCGGGTCTGCTGATCAACCTATCGTTGTGGTGGATATGGCACGCCAACTGAATATAAAAATAAAGGTTGTAGCTCTGGATATAAACTCCAAGATGCTGAACTATGCAAATGAAAAAATAAAAGCTTACCCAGAAATTCATCTGGTTCAAGGCGACATTCACTCGCTTCCTTTTGGTGAAAACAGCTTTGATGTAGTAATGAATTCTTTGTCTTTGCATCATTTCACAAGAATTCAGGCAATAAATATTTTGCGAATGGCTGACCTTATGAGTCGATGTGGGTTCATAATAAATGATTTGCATAGAAGTCGAATCGCGCATGCTTTCATTCTTATTCTGACTCGTTTGGTCACAAAAAATCGCCTTACTCGTCATGATGCCCCGGTATCCGTTATGAATGCATTTACTCCATCAGAGATGGCTGAAATGGCTCAAGAGGCAGGGGTCAAATGCTTTACAGTGAACCGCCATTTTCCTTATCGCATAGGACTGGTTTCAACCAGAAAGGATTACTAGGATGTACGCCATTGATCTGGACAAGAAATATTTTGTGGTTAGGTTAGGTCGACTTATTCTGCTACCTTTTTAAGAGAGGCGCATCTTTATTAATTAGGGATATTTTCAGATAAAATATTTGTAAATTCATATAGATTCTCGAGTTAGGGAGACCATTTTGGATATAATTACAAAGTTTAAAAATATGTTTTCAAGTAAAGATGTGGGTGTCGAGGAATTAGCCCAGAATAATGATACCAATGAGATAATAAACATGGATTCAGAGGCAGTCGAAGATACTAATCCTTTTTCCGAACCAGACCCTATTGTGCGTCGGGTTATAAGGGTGCCGGCTATCGAAGGTGATATTTTCCCGCCGAACGATGAAAATAAGGTTTTAATAAAAGCTCAGCCATCGGCGATTGGCGACCAATGTCTTTTTATGCTCAACAGATCTTTATTCTCGGGACATTCCTGGTGGTTCCCTAATTTTGAGAGCGCCGAGGGCTCCCCATTAGCAGAACGCTTATTTAGCTTGGAGGATGTGGAGTCAGTTCTTGTTAATGAAGCTACTGTTACAATTAGCCGGAAAGATAAAAGCATATATGACTGGAAGCCTTTGGGCACAGAGGTTGGTACGGCTTTACGTGAACTACTTGAAGAAAGAGGGGAGTTGATTTCGCAGAAAATAATTAGTGAAATGCCCAGTCAGGATGAAATACAAGAAGGAATTCAAAAAGCGATTAATGAAGAAGTAAACCCTGGAGTTGCTGGTCATGGTGGACTTATCACTTTACAGCACATTAAAGGAAATACAATTACCATCAAGATGGGAGGAGGTTGTCAAGGTTGTAGTTCGGCTGACTTGACATTAAAACAAGGAATTCACGGTTCGTTTCGAAAATTTGTCCCACAGGTCGGCGCTATTTTTGACGAAACTGACCACGCGGCAGGATTAAATCCATACTTCTAAAGAATAGGAATTTTATGCCCAAATTAAAAAAATTTACAATTCACATAGAAACCGGAAACAAGGGTATAGAAGAGCCTGCACGGTTTTGTTTTAATAGTCATGTGTTACCTCTGGAGGCGCTGTCTGGAGGCACTAAATCTGGAGAAACTCTTGAAGGTGGTTATGATGTTAATAGTGTGGCTCATTCAATGACACTTGTTGGGCCTGAAAAGGGAACGTGGTCGCTCCAAAAGATTAAAGTTGATTTCGAGTGCGAAAACACCCCGCCTTATTCAGTTGAGTACCCTGCCGTTGAACTAGACGAAACTACGGAGTTAAATATCTGGAAGGATCCCCCACTTTCGACTTTTGACGTGTGATCCTGTTGTCTTAGTTTGGTAATTCGTCTTCAAGGGATAGAAAGGGTAGCACGTGCATCAGGTTTAGTTTGACTATAAACTCGACAATTAAGTTTTACTTGCAGGTACCAAATAGGGCGTAGTCCATGACTTTGATTTTTGCTTCAAGAGTTAAACATCGAATGTTATTTTTTTATGGGGGCCAACTCGCACGACGGCATATTTTTTAGTATAATTATTATCGTTCGATTCGTAAGAATTTTAGTTTGGTCTTGTGTTAGTTGGTTGGTCTTGTCAATTGTCAGGTTTGTGATTGTTTTCTTAATTGAATATTATGAGTACAGAAACGTTGCCAGAAGTATTACCTGATATTGAGCATGAAATCGAAGAAGACGGACAAACTAGTAAGACGTACCTCCCTCTTTATAAGGTGATTATGTGGGATGATGATGTGACAACGATGGAATTTGTTATTCGAATTCTCACCAATCTTTTCCGCAAGGACTTCACAACTGCCGAAAGTTTGATGTATGAAATTCATTTTAAGGGAGCGGCTCACGTAGAAACATTACCTCTCGAACAGGCTGAATTTAAAGTCGAGCAGGTTCACTCTGCAGCTGCTTTGGAGCAGTTTCCTTTTCGCTGTACTATCGAACCGATGTAATGTGTATTATCGGTTATCAATAGGTATGTAATCCCTAGTTTTTGTTCCGGTATATACTTGCCGGGGTCTACCAATTCGAAAATCGTCGTCTTTCTGTAACTCTTTCCACTGCGCAATCCATCCCGGTAAGCGTCCCATAGCAAACATTACAGGAAACATGTTGACCGGGAAGTTGATTGCTTTGTAAATGAGACCAGAATAAAAATCCACATTAGGATAAAGTTTTTTCTCGATGAAGTACTCTTCCTTGAGAGCAATCTCCTCCAACTTAAGAGCGATTTCTAATAAAGGTTCGCTGCTAGAAGAGCTCTTTAAGACGTTGTGGGCCATGGTTTTAATGATCTTTGATCGAGGATCAAAGTTCTTGTACACACGGTGCCCAAAACCCATTAGGCGAAAGGAGTCATTGGGGTCTTTTGCTTTTTGTACATATTTTTGCACATCTCCCCCATCATCATAAATTTTTTGAAGCATTTCGATGACTGCCTGGTTGGCCCCACCATGAAGCGGCCCCCATAAAGCGTAGATAGCCGCTGATACTGAAGCAAAAAGATTACACATGGAACTACCCACTAGTCGGACGGAACTCGTAGAACAATTTTGTTCGTGATCTGCGTGAAGAATCAGCAGCACTTCTAAGGCTTTAGCAACGACGGGATCCACTTCATATTCCTCGCAAGGTGTAGCAAACATCATTTTTAGAAAGTTGGTAGGATAATCAAGTGAATTGTCAGGGTATGGCAGTGGTTGCCCGATAGATTTTTTGTAACTATATGCTGCTATGGTAGGTAGTTTGGCAATGAGTCTATGAATTGCAATTTCTACTTCTTGATCATCTCGAACGCTTAGTTCGTTCTGATAAAATGTTGCGAGCGAACCTACAACCGCACTACATACGGCCATGGGGTGAGAATTAATGGGAAATCCGTCATAAAATCTTTTAATTGACTCATGAACCATTGAGTGGTGAGTGATGTGATGGTTGAAGTCTGTAAGCTGTTGAGAGTTAGGTAGTATGCCGTATATGAGAAGGTAGGCCGTCTCAATAAAGGTGCTTTTTTCTGCTAGTTGGTCGATGGGGATGCCCCGATATAAAAGAATACCTTTTTCTCCATCAAGAAAAGTTATAGAACTTTTACAAGAACCTGTGCTCATGTACCCTGGGTCAAAGGTAATCAGTCCTGTCTCTTTGCGAAGCTTTCCGATATCGATGGCCTTTTCCCCGAAGGTTCCTTCGACAACCGGAAATTCATAAGTTTTACCTTGATAGGTGACCTTTGCTGTGTCAGCCATAAACCTCCTTCTGCAAGATGAAAAGTGCTATAGAAAACTTGTGCCAACGCTGAGAGCGCCATGTTATTTAGGTAGCTATATTATAACGCTTATTAATTCTTTGAGAATTATTGTTTTATAATATATTGTCAGGCGATTCGCGGTTTGTCCATTGAGTTTTTAGAGATAAAAGGTGCTTATGAAAAAAAATAATATATTGCTCTATTTAATGTTGATAGGTATTTCAATGGGGGGGCTATGTGGTTGGGTGTTTGGTAAAGAAATGCTGGTTGTCGAATGGATTGGAGAGATGTTTCTCGATACCCTTAAAATGCTTGTTATCCCACTTATCGTGTCATCGATGATTGTTGGTATTACTGGATTAGGTGATATTCGTAAAGTCGGCAAGGCTGGAACGATTACCCTTATTTATTTTTTATCTACATCCGGCATCGCTGTAATAGCTGGAATTATTGTCGTGAATATTATGCAACCTGGTTTAGGAGTCGAATTAATTACGGATATTCCTGAAAAAGTAGCAGGGAAAGAATCAATTGGTATCACAGATATCCTTCAAAGCTTTGTCACGCCAAACCTTTTTCAGTCTATGGCTAAAATGGAAATCTTACCCATTATTATGTTTTCTCTTGTGTTTGGGGGAGTACTTACCACCCTCGGCGAAAAGGGGAAGCTAGTGATCTCTGTTTTTGATGGGATAAACATCGCTATTATGAAAATCGTACATCTTGTCATGTATTTTGCTCCCTTGGGAGTATTTGCATTAATTTCCTCTAAGTTAGGTGCCGCTGGTGGAGGAGATTTATTTCTTGCTGAGTTACTAAAGATTGGGAAGTTTGCGGCCACGGTCATTTCAGGGTTGCTAATTCACGCATTGGTTACATTACCGGCCATTTTGTATTTTGTGGCAAAACAGAACCCACTAACTTATTTAAAAAATATGAGTGGTGCGTTAACAACGGCTCTTTCGACTGCTAGTAGTGCCGCTACTTTGCCGGTGACCATCGAGTGCGTTGAGGAGGAAAATAAAATTTCAAGACGCACTACACTTTTTGTTATTCCCTTGGGTGCTACAGTAAATATGAATGGGACCGCCCTTTATGAATCGATAGCTGCGATCTTTATTGCCCAAATGGTTGGTATTCATCTCGGATTAGGTGACCAGGTATTGATTTTTTTAACGGCCACTCTTGCGGCAATAGGGGCGGCTGGTATTCCTGAAGCAGGGCTCGTTACAATGGTGATTGTTCTGCAGGCTGTTGGACTTCCCCTAGAGGGAATAGGGATGCTTCTTTCTATAGATTGGTTTCTTGATCGTTTAAGGACCTCAGTAAATGTTTGGGGCGATTCAATCGGTGCTGCTGTAGTTGATCGCTTAGAGGGTCAATACATCGAAGAAGGAGAAACATCATGACAGTTCCAATTATACTTGGCGTGATTATTGGAGTTTTGTCCTCTGCGTCTGGTTTGGGAGGTGGATTTCTGGTGGTTCCATTTCTTCTTCACTTGGGAAAAGAAGTGAGAGTTGCCGTTGGTACCTCGTTCTTATTTGTTCTCATGGTTGCCATATCATCCCTATTCGGACATGTGAAAGTGGGGAACGTGGACTGGAAGGTTGGAGGACTTCTCGCGATAGGGGGAATACTGGGGGCGCAAGCGGGACCTTTGATTCTAGAAAATATCTCTGATCAGATCTTCAAGCGTTTCTTTGCGGTTTTCCTCATTGGAACTGGATTATGGTTGTTTTATCAGACGCGCACTGTTTCATGACACTCAGGAGTTATTCTTTTCTTGTCGAACTCCACGAACAAGTCTTACGGCGAAGGGGCCATCCCCAAGCTTGTTGATCCAACTTGAGCGCCCTTTGACCAGACTAAACATCATCGCTCGTTCCCCGTTGATGGTGTCGGTCCAGCAGCAGTCAGCACCCCCTGTTTCAAAATTTTCATGTATGTGGATTTCGTTATTTCCAAAATCTCGATTACTGAAACTTTTGTCAAAAATTGTTTTGATATCCTCGAGTTTAGGGACCCGCCAATCATTAAAACCTCCCAATTTCGCATCGCTTTGTTCTTTTGCCAGTTTTTGGGAGTTTTCTAGGTGCATCCAACGTCCGGTAAGCTGCCTTGAATCTTTTTTCTGCCATGTGAGGGAAGTCTCGGTATCAGTAATTGTACCATCTTGGTTATCATTGAATCTTGGCATGTTACCTCGGAAATATTTCTGTAGCTTATTGTGAATTATTATAACAAAATTTAAAGCGTTAGCTTCTCGATTTGCATGACATAGGGGGAACTAGTCACCGAGATATGCAGAGGAGAAGTGAATCAACATCCTGATGAATAGCCCCCCCTATGGGTTTGCAGAAAACTTATCTAACTCTAATATCTATGATGAGCTCTAACGGCGGATTAGATTCGTTAAAAATTTTTAATCAAAAGGCAATAAATGCTTAACTCTGTTTTGTTTCAGTAGGTAAGGGAAAATATATGGCTATTTTTATTTTTGTGGAAGAAACTCCAGTCCCTGAAAGCCATACTGAAGTTTTTGTGGAAATCTTATAGAAAAAAAAGTTTTATCATAAGGAGGCTCAAAAGGTTTGGCTACAATATTCCTTAAATCATAGGATGATTCCTCGCAGGATCGAAAAAAACAAAGGTGCGCCATAATCCCAGTACCTGGTTTACGCTTGAAAATATACCCAAAAATATCCCGATTATTATTAAAAAAAAACTGCAATGTGAAATCGCGATGAGTGACTTTAAATATTTCTCCCTTAGGCAGTTTTGTTAAGTCCATCTTACTCGAGACGGGGATAGCATAATCGTTTTGTTGATTGAATGAGATGATGTCAAAGGGGTAGGCTTGTTCTGGACTTAATAAAAACAAAAATGCAATGGTAATGGATTTTATCAAACATCTGTGCCTAGCTGAAAAATGATTAAAAGGTATGTGTAAGGCAAGTTTTGGGCGTGTTTTTTTCAAAATTTTCACAAAGCATGAGTCTTAAGATTTAGCAAATTGTTGAGATAATTGGGATTATACAGGGAAAAAGTTCTGGTGGGGACAAAAAAACCTGCAGGGACAAGCTTATCCCTGCAGGCTTTCTTTAAAACATTTAAACTACAACCGTTATATTACTTAAGGGTTGCGTGGTACTCTCCACACTGAGCGTTAGTCGCCAAAGGCTCTGACATAAAACCTTTACGGTTTTGGTTCATCTGTTGGCGGTAAGAACCTTGAGAGTTGTCTCCCTGGCAGTCACCTGCAACCAAACCACGAACCTGAGCTTCTTCTACTGTTTTCGCTGCTTTCCAGGATTGCTCTGTTTGGGATTGTCCCCACTGGAAGTCTGCGCCACCACCGTTACCAGCATTACTCATTGAACGACCTGCTCCAGAAGCGATATCAATAGCTGCAGTGTGCTGACGGGCAGTAGCGCCAATCTGAACCTGTGTCCTAAATGCTTCGCCTGAGGTTCTTGCTCCCATTACACTTTGATCTACGTTAGAGTATCCGCCTGTAACTAAAACGTCAGCACTGGCTGTGCTGATACTAAAAGTTACTACGAATGCCAAGCCTAATGCCACAACAATTAATTTTCTCATTCTTAAGCCTCCCCTAAAAATGATTGCTAATTAGCTCGGGTAAAATCACCTAACAACAAACTAGGCGGATCGCCACCGAACCTTTTGCCACTCATCACCAGACTGATACTGATGTATTCGTGCATTGAGAATTCGTGCCCAGTTCACAAAAGACAGCACGAATCTAAGTTTTCAGGTGTAAAATTTATAGGTTTATGCGCCATTTGTCAATACAAAAAAATCCTATTAATTATAGGAAAATTCCTAAAATGTTTTATTGTGAACAATTACTTGGGGTATAAATGATTGAAACCTATTATTTTCTAAAAGGGCTTTTCTTGTTCAGAAATTAAAGGGGAGTTATCATAGGCTAAAAAAATGGAAAAATATATTGAAGGTTTTTGAATATCTTGGAAGGGAGGTGTCCTAAAGGGTAAGAGTGATATTTAGTGGAAATTTATTTAAAATGGAAATGAAAAAGCCGGTGGGGAAACAGTCCCACCGGCTTTCTTCAACTAATTTTAAGTAGAATTCTTAATTACTTAAGAGTTTCATGGATTTCATGACATAGATCTTGTGGTACCAAAGGCTCAGACATAAAACCCTTGCGGTCTTGATTCATTTGCGAGCGGTATGTGCCATCAGAGTTATCTCCTTGACAGTCTGATGCAGTTATACCATGAGCCCTAGCTTCTTCATAGGTCTTAGCTGCCTTCCAAGAGTTCTCTTGTTGAGATTCGCCCCACTGGAAGTCTGCTCCACCACCACTACCAGTGTTACTGTGTGAGCGACCAGCTCCTGATCTTTGATTAATATAATTCGCATGGGCTCGATCCTGAGCACCAATCTGCATTTGAGTTTTGCCGACACTCATAACTTGGTTGGCGTTATTCTGTTGGGAATATCCGCCTGTAACTAACATGTCAGCACTGGCGTTAATTGCATTGAAGCCTAAAAACAAACCGACTAGGATTAACATCATCACTTTTTTCATTGTTTGCTCCCCTTATTTAGTTTGGTTGAAGTCAAAGCCAAAGGGATATTAGCAACTTGGTTTTATTTAATGTATAGGCATAATTCTGGTTTTTTATTAAATTTACACCTACGCTTGGTAGGTTTTTTCTTATAATTAACTGGAAGTTTAAGTTGTGATATTTCGAGGTTCGTACAAACTTTAGATAAATTGATGTTTCTGGTCATTTTGTAGAAATCCTAATCAAAATAACAAAATAATTTAGGTTGCTGTATTCTCTGTTTTTTAGATATCATTGGGTTTGAGATAGTTTTTTTTCTATAATTCTATTTCTAGCTATCTTTGCTTTACGCAATCACCTTGCTAAATTTAAGTATATGACCATAAAAAATAAATATTTTTCCGTCGAGGAAGCCAACTCATTTATTCCCAAACTATTGATTGATATACCGCGTATCCAGAGCTTGATGAAAAGTTTAGCTTGTGAATATCCGGATGTAAGAAAGGCGAGAGAAAAAGCTCAGTTTAATGGTGGAAGTTTGCAAGGGGTTGATTATATAAACTGCGTATTACAAATCAATTCTTTGACCGAAGGGCTTGAGTCTAAAGGGTGTGTTTTGAAGGGGATTGAACATGGGCTTGTGGACTTTCCTTCCTTAAGAAACGGTAAAGAGGTCTGCCTTTGCTGGAAAAACCCGGAAGAACGAATAGAATACTGGCATGACATTCAGTCGGGATTTGCTGGGCGACAACGGATATGACCTTATTTTTTTGTTCGATTATTTGCTGCCCTGATCATCGCTCTGACAGCCTTAACCATCTTTGGGTTTCCTGATATAGCATTTCCCACGTCAATGCCTCCTTTATTACCGGTAAAGTTTGCAAATTCTCCACCTGCTTCCTGTACCATGATTTTGCATGGCGCGTAGTCCCAGATGTAGGCCCATGGATCGACCATAATATCAATTGCCCCTCGAATTGCCATCAAGTGGCCGAATGCGTCAGGGTAGGTTCGTACGATTTTGGCTTCTCGATGGATGCGATCATATAGAGATAGGCACTTTTTCTCTTTAAAGCAGTACTTGTCGGCAATGCCCACGAAAGATCCTTTTACAATACCGTGACTAGAAACTTGAAGGCGCTGATTTTCTGAAAAGGCTCCCCTTCCTTTAACTGCCCATGCGGTTTCACCTAATGCCGGCAAAGATATAACTCCCATTACAGGATCGCCTTTGTACAGTAGAGAGATTAATGTGGCAAACAAGGGCAGTCCACGTATGAATGAGCGTGTGCCATCAATCGGATCAATTGTCCATACCCATTCTGATTGTGAGCCCTCATCACCAAACTCTTCTCCAATAATGCCGTGGTTAGGATAGGCCTTTGAAATTTTCTTTCGTAGTATTTCTTCTGCTTTGAGGTCTGCAATGGTGACAGGACTCTGGTCTGATTTGGATTCGACCTTTATATTGGTGCGAAACCAGCGCATGATTTCTTTACTTGAAGTTTTTAAGCATGACAGGGCAGTATTTTTAGCTTCTAGCAGATCCATTGATAGATCTCCGCAATAAATTGTTTTTTAAATAGACATTTCGAGTTTGTGGATTGGGTCATGTTATTCATTTACTAGTTGTATATTAGAGATTGCAAATAAAATCTTTTAAAATATAATCGGGTTTTGCAATCTAGCTTGTGGTTTAAATTTATGAAAGATAAGAATTTAATGCTCGCTGTCATTGGCTGTTTCGCTATAGCGGTTTTATTTATACTTGTGATTGTCTGGGAGATCAAAAAGTCTATTGATTATGGACAGAAGGTACGTCGATTATCGGCTAATGTGACCAAGACTGTTGAGGATGATAACAGAGATTTCAGTATCTACGAATCAATAGTTGGGGTTGATGAGCGAGAGATGATTTTGATTCCTGAGGGAGTATTCACCAGGGGGTCAGATGGAGGTGGCTTTGATGAAAAACCAGAGCAAGAGATTTACTTGGATGCATTTTATATAGACAAATATGAAGTTACGGTAAAGGCGTATAATATTTTTCGTAGAAATGCAGCTTACGTTAAGCCATCTTTCCCTTTCTTGCAGGGTGACGAGAAGATTCTTGAGACACCCACTTTCCCGGTGGTAGGGGTCTCCTGGTACGATTCTGTTAATTACTGTAAATGGGCAGGAAAAAGGCTTTTGACGGAAGCAGAATGGGAAAAAGCTTCCCGAGGAACCCACGGTCTCAAGTTCCCTTGGTCGAATAAGTTCCTTGAAAAGCGTGCCAACTTATCAGGTAAAGCTGATGGTTTTGAATTCATGGCCCCCGTGGGAAGTTTTCCAATGGGTAGGAGCGTTTACGGCGTTTATGATATGTCGGGTAATGTTTCAGAATGGGTGTTAGACATTTATGACCAGTTTTATTACCAATCTGCTCCGATGATGAATCCGACTGGCCCCGAAAAAGGAAAAAATAGAGTCTACCGCGGTGGATCGTGGGATTCACGGTCGGTAGATATTCGCACCTCCAAGCGTTTTGCAGCAACCGAAGGAAGAAAAGATGCTGTTTTAGGTTTTCGTTGCGGTTTGTCCAAAGCCGATTTGAAAGAGTGACGAATATCAGAACAATTTTAGCAGTTTATGCTCAATAGCCTTCATAGTTAGACCCCTTAATTAAAAATTTTTATATATCTAGGTAGACTTCTTTGAATCTTCAATCCAGATTCTGGGTATTAATTTTCTTTTTCATCTCCGGCGCGACAGGGCTCATTTACGAGGTTGTGTGGACTAGGCTTTTAACCCGTGTTATGGGGAATACCCACTATTCAATAGCGACCGTTTTGACCATTTTTATGGCAGGTTTGGCTCTGGGTAGTTATCTGGGGGGGCGCTGGATTGATAGAAAAAAAAATACCCTGCTTTTTTATGCAGCACTAGAGGGAGCTATCGGTCTTTATTGCTTGTTGGTCCCGTCTATAATTGAAAGTGCTTCTCCTCTGTTTGAGTGGGTTTACCAAACTCAAACAGAGTCATACTCCAAAGCAAGTTTGTATCGATTTTTCATTTGCGGAGTTATCCTGCTTATCCCAACTTCCTTAATGGGAGCGACGCTTCCCGTTTTAAGTAAATATGTGTCGCACAATCGTATGTTTGTCGGTCGTGATGTGGGGACCTTGTACTCATTCAATACTTTTGGAGCAGTTTTTGGGGCAATGTCTAGTGCATTTATATTTATGAGGATATGGGGGGTTCTTGCCACTATTTGGTTTGCAGCTGCTTTAAATATCGGGATTGCGGTTACTATCTACCTCTTATTTCAATCGGATGTGAGCGCGACCTCTAAAGAAGAGCCAGATCAAACAAATGAATCAATGGAGTCATCATCGTTAGGTGCTAATACAATTTTTATTTTATTGGCGTTTGGTTTTTCTGGTTGGAGTGCTCTGACATATCAGGTCGCATGGAATCGAATACTATCCCTTCTTTTAGGCTCTTCCATATACGCATTCAGCCTTATCCTGACCACATTCATCCTTGGGCTTGCTTTGGGAACGCTGGTATTTTCCCGCAGGGTTAATAAATTTAAGAATCCCCTAGTAGTTTTTGGTTTTCTTCAGGTGGGAATCGGCGTATCGGCTTTGATGATGATACCGCTGTTTGAAAATATCCCTTTCATCAATCGTTGGTTTTACCAAAACTGGAGTATGGAATTTACAACCATACAGTGGTCCATCTTTCTTGTGATGTTTTGTTTTTTGTTCGTCCCTACATTTTTTATGGGAGGACAATTCCCTGTAGTTATTCGGCTTGTGGTGCAAAAACTGGGTACGTTAGGCCACACGATAGGGAAAGTTTACGCTTCCAATACCGTCGGTACTATCATTGGATCATTTTTAGCTGGATTTGTGTTCATTCCATGGATCGGAGTACAAGATACAATTCTTGTTGCTGTGGGGTTGAACTTGCTTGTGGGCACAGTTTTGCTGATTTTTTCTGCAGACCTTTCCTTGAATAAGAAAATATATGTATTGCCAGCGATCCTGATTGTTTGTTTCTTTTACGGAAGTTCAATGGAACCTTGGGATAAATCGGTTATCTCAAGCGGTTCTTATATGCCTTACCGCATTGGTGATTTAAGTGAGGCAGAAAAAAAGGCAAACAAAATTTTATTTTTTAAAGAGGGTACCCATACAACTGTCACGACTGAGCTTTCTGTGTCGGGCAATATTTTTTTACGTGTTAATGGTAAAACCGACGCCTCTTTGGCCATGGATATGCGAACACAACTGCTTTCGGGTTACCTACCCATGTTTTTACATAAAAATCCTGAATCAGTGTTGGTTATAGGGCAGGGGAGTGGGATTACCTTGGGCGCGGTAGAACAATTTCCAATAAATTCTGTGGACCTTGTTGAAATTTCTTCAGCAGTTCTTGAGGGGTCTCGGTATTTTGATCCTTTTAATCATAATGCTTTGACTGATGACAGACTGAAAATTATTCTTGCTGATGGAAGAAATCATGTGGCTTTAGCAGATAGAAAATATGATGTGATTATCTCGGAACCATCGAATCCATGGATATCAGGTGTCGGCGCATTATTCACCGACAATTTTTTTAAATTGATGAAAAAACGACTCAACTCGGGTGGAGTGGCTTGCATCTGGGTTCACACCAACATGAGTCCAATGAGTTTTAAATCTGTTGCGCGCACTTTTTCTGAAAACTTTGAGAAAGTGACTATGTGGGAATCAATTGTTGGTGACGACTATTTACTCATCGGATCGGACTCTGAATATAAGCTTGGTTATAGTGAGGTTCATGAGGTTTTATCAGATGAACTTCGCGGTAAGGATCTTTACAGAATCGGTATTTCTAGTGTGAGAGATCTAATGAGCTTGTTGATTATGAACCGGGAAAGGTTACTTGAGTTTAGCAAAGAAGCACCGATTCATACCGATGACAACTCACTTTTGGAATTTAATGCTCCTCAGTATATTTATAAGGATGAAAGAGATGTTCTTGTCCGTCAGTTAACGCCATTCGTTAAAATTGACGGGTCGATTTTAGAGTTTGATCAACTAAACGAACTCAATCGCTTGAGCATATTGAAAGAAATTGAAGTGATCGAGCGATCGGAGAGCCAAGTTTCAGAAATCAAGAGAAGGAATAAAATAGATGGTCTCCTTGATCAAGCAAAAGCAGCGTACGAGGGGGGTGATGAGGGGTTGGCAATTGAGATTTATCGGAAAACTCTAAAACAGGATCCTGATAATGTATTGGCTTGGCTAAACATGGGAAATGTTTTTAAGGGAATTGAGCGTTTTAGTGCAGCGGAGATTGCCTACAAGAAGACTCTGCAAATCAATCCATTTTACTTGTACGGAAACATTGCATTGGCACAACTTTATCTGGCATCTAATGCCCCTGAGAAAGCGTTGGATGTGTTAAGATCTGCCCGCAAGTGGCACTCAGGTGATAGCGAAGTTAGTCTTTATATGGGGTTAGCTTTTGCTTTTCAAAAAAATGCAGATCTTGCTATAAAAGAATTTCAAAACGCTATTAAAATAGATCCAGAGTTTAGTTTGCCGTATTATTACACTGGTATTCAGCTTTTTAATTCTCGACCAAATATTTCAAAAAAAAATTTAAAAAAATTTTTAGTTTTATCGTCTGAAAATCAAGAGAATCAAAATCTTGTTTTAAAGGCGCGGCAGTTGTTAGGCCAGCTTTGATTGCCGAAGGCGGTAAAGACGGTATTTTTTGATTTAAACTTTGTGTGATTTATATGCCTCGTAAGATAAAAGTACTATGGATTGGATGCATTCTAATAGTTTTCTTTAGTTTTATTTATTTTTCGATTCAGGAAAATATTAAAGACCATAGGGATAAGAAAGAGGCAAGGGTTAAACAAGAGTTTCGTATCAAGAAAAAAAAGATGGCAATGAAGGAGGTTGATAGAGGACAGACCTTCAAGGTTGACCCAATAAAAGAAATTAAGGAGCTCAATGCTCTTGGTAAACACGAGGAAGCTGTTAGATACGCTGAAGGAGTTGCTACACTTAATCCCAATCAATCAAAAATATATACATGGTGGGGGGTTTCCTTAGTGAAATTTGGCAAAAGAGAGGAAGCTATAGATAAATTTGTGAAGTCAGCTAACCTTGATGCCAATTATTCAAAAAATTACCTGTATTGGGGCCTCACTTTGGCTATGGATGGAAAGGCAAAAGCCGCTATAAAAAAATATGGGAAGGTTATAGAGTTGGAACCAGAAAACAGTAATGCCTATGCATACTGGGGGGCTGCGCTAGAGCAATTAGGTGATCATTCAGGGGCTATTGAAAAGCTGGAGCATGCTCTGGAAATCATGCCAAATAACACCAATGTTTTTAATCCTCTAATAGGTGTCCTGGTGAATCAGAAAAGATACAACGAGGCTTGGGAGGTTGTAAAAAAAGCGAGAAAGGTAAGAGTCGCGATCTCTTCTAAGTTA
>Ga0208639_1001291_pt1 | contig 16589 bp, 12 predicted proteins | sample ETNtaG_33_FD_185772 | JGI IMG/M metagenome (GOLD analysis project Ga0208639, IMG submission 185772) | Marine microbial and viral communities from oxygen minimum zone, Eastern Pacific Ocean - ETNP201310SV76 (SPAdes) (version 2) | ecosystem: Environmental > Aquatic > Marine > Oceanic ...
GAAGCCACAGCAATCCATGAATTCGTAACTGAACTTGGAGGGAAAGTGATTGTGGCCACTGACGGCACAAATGCAAATCGATTAGCTGCAAAATTTGGAGTTACCTATTTTGGGGACCCACTTCTTGATGAGTTTCAGAATTGGAGAACCTATGACAGCGAAGGAGTAGCTGGAAATGAGAACCCCACTAATGTTTGGGGTGTCGCTGGCCTACGTAACGATGTCATCGCTAGTGAGCAACTTGGAGTAAATCCAGTAGGTTGCACTGATGAAATGCTAAATGAAGCAGGTGATGAACTCGACCAATGTCGCCTTCCTGTGATGTTCAAAGCACCAACCGCTATGCGCTGGGAAGCATTGCCAACAGATGATCCTGCAAATAAGGACTATCAGAAGAGAGAGATCAATGTACTCGCAATGGCTAGTGAAAGTGCTTGTATTGACAAAGAGGGCACAAGCAGTTGTGACGATGTTGGCAACCCCCTCAGTAACCTCTCCCTAATTCTTAGAATCGACTACCCTAGCATTGAAGTTCTTGATGAAAGAAGGATACCTGGTGAGGAGGGTGATTCATTTGGAAGTTTAGATGCTACTGGTTCAATTGTTTTTATTGCAGATGATGAAGCAATTTCAAACCGCTTCTGGACTACTGAGAGGGCTGCAGAAACAGATGTAATGCAAGACTGTGACTTAGAAGCACCATCTTGCTGGCAACGCCACCTAAGTGGCAATAATGCATGGAGGGGCAACGAAGTTTACTTCACAGCCTTAATTCAAGACATGATGGAATTCGACAACGAGATGCTACCTTACAGTATCCGCCTCAAATTCGAGGAGTTTAGAATCGTCTTTGATGAAAGCCGCCACGTAACAGGCGCACTATCCAACCCATTCACTGAGACGATGAGTACAATCGTCCTTCTAACATCAGATAACTTCCTGAAGTGGCTAATTGTACTCAACTTGTTGCTACTCCTTTTGGTTGCAATCATGGTTGTACCCGAAAAAGAAAATTGGCGGCATGTGTTTGATCTGACTAGATTCAGAGAACGGCCGGAGAAAATAGACCCGAGTACCTACAAACAACGGATGCGCGAGGCGCTGATGACGAAGGTCAGAGTCTTCTACGATTTAACTCGTGACGAGATGGCTATCAAAACACCCGCAGAAATCCAATCTATGATAGGAGACCCACGATTAGTGGAGTTAGCCTATTCACAAAATGTATCATATTCCCCTGAAAAACAGCGCGAGTTGCTTCAGACAATTCGCCGATGGGGTAAAAAGTAAAACACAATTGAGACGAAAATGGAGAGATGAAAATATGCAAGCACCACCACCCCCACCCGGAACGACACCAGCCGCAGGAGGCGCAGCCGCGCCGCCGCCCCCAGCAGCAGCAATGCCAGCCGCACCAGCGGTTCAAGCAGCTGCAGCACCAGCGGCTCCAAGACACCAAAGTAGCCCAGAAGTAAAGGAACGACTAGCCGCTGTAGGCGCTATTGGACAAGCCATCGCTGCAGAGGTCCAAAAAGTGATTATTGGTAAGGCGCATGTGATTGACAACGTGTTGGTCAACATCCTTGCTAACGGTAACTTACTGTTCGAAGATTATCCTGGTCTAGCTAAGACTTTGATGACTAATACATTCGCTGACGCACTAGGTTGTGACTTCAAGCGTGTTCAGTTTACGCCTGATTTGCTACCTGCAGATATTACAGGAACGAACATTTACGATGCAAAGAAGGGAGAGTTTACTTTCAAGCCAGGACCTATCTTCTGTAACTTGTTGCTTTCTGACGAAATTAACCGTGCTCCACCTAAGACTCAAGCTGCTCTGCTTGAGGCTATGCAGGAGAAGCAAGTGACCATTGGTACAGTCACACACAAACTACCAGCACCTTTCCTAACCATGGCAACACAGAACCCTGTGGAGCAAGAAGGAACTTACCCTCTACCTGAAGCACAACTTGACCGATTTATGTTCAAGATGAGTGTTGGTTACCCAGACCGTGCTGATGAAGACGAAATCCTATCCCGACGTATCGCTCGAAAGAAGGACGCTGTCGATGTTGAAGTTATTACTGACCCACAGCGAGTTATCGCCATGCAGCAAGCAATTGAGGACGTTTATGTTGATCCAGCAATTAGAATGTACATGGTTGAACTTGTCGCGCGCACCCGTGAAGACCCAAGAGTTCTCGTTGGTTCCTCTCCAAGAGGTTCGCAAGCACTCCTCAAGACTGGTCGTGCCGCTGCAGCAATGCGCGGCCGAGACTTCGTGACACCTGATGATGTGAAATCGGTTGCAGTTCTTGCAATAGCACACAGATTGATCCTAAAGCCTGAGCACCAGATTAAGGGTCTTGAAAATGATGAGGTTATTCAGACGATTCTCGGACAAGTTCCTGTCCCTACAGTCTGAGACTGTAAATAGAATCTATGCGGAAATAGGGGTGAAGATTGGATGGCATGGAGCCGCAAATCTGCTATGTTTGGCAGCCTTGCAATTGCTCTATATCTACTAGGCCTGACTCTGAGAAACCATCAACTCGTTACCGTTGCTGTGGTTTTACTCTCATTCCTTACTTGGGCGGCGCTTCGAGCATCTCACGCTGACGTATCTGCAAGTGGGCGGAGAATGGATGAACGTACTGATGAAGAAGCAGGAGTTTCACTCAGCCGTTTAGAGGCAATGAGGAAACTTAGTACAGCCCGTGTTTTCGAAGATGGGACAGTAGATGTAACCTTGAAAATTCAGAATATGTCTCCTCTCTCTAAAGTCCTAGAAGTTAGAGATAGTTTGCCAGAAGTAATGCGTATCAAGCAAGGAGCAAACTACATCTTGATGGAATTAGGACCTCGCAGAGAAACTGTCATTGAGTACACAGCAGAATGCCCACTAAGGGGATTCTACACCGTTGGCCCTGTATGCATTCGAATTCAGGATTCATTTGGATTATTCCACAAGGAAAAGGAATTACATGTCTATGATGACTTCTTGGTATTCCCCAAGACTGAAGATCTAAAAGACGCATTTGTCAAGAGCAAGGTTCCAAAGATTTTCACTGGAGCAGTTAACATCCGCCAACCTGGACCTGGTTCTGAGTTCTACAACCTACGAGAATACATTGCTGGAGACCCCATGAAGTCCATCAATTGGTCAGCATATGCACGAGCAGGGAAACTCATGGTTAACGAGCGTGAGCGTGACGCAGTCAGTGATATCATACTGATTCTTGACAGTCGTGCTGTTGCTGAAACTGGACCAGTAAGCCGTAACTCACTTGTTTATGGGACTAGAGGAGCTGCATCCTTGGCTTCATTCTTCCTTGCAAGAAGAGACTCCGTTGGACTTGTATCATACTCTGATGAGATTTTATCTGTCGACCGAGATACTGGAAAGAAACAACTCTATGTTATTCTCACAAAGTTGGCAGGTGCAATGGCTCGTGGCTCCACACCGCTGCAAGTTGTTACCAACCGTATTCTCCCCCACATCAACAAAGGAAGCCCCATAATTATCCTATCATGTCTTGAGGACGACCCTACCATTGTTGCTGCTGTACGTGATCTACGTGCCAGAGATTTCGATACAACCATTCTATCTCCTTCAAGCCTTGAATTTGAATTCGATGCTCGACGCCTTGACAGGACTGGTTACGAAGTACTCAAGACTGAGCGTGATATTCTAATCAGTGAGTTGCGAGGGCTTGGGGCGTTTGTGATGGACTGGGAACCTGACATGATGCTCTCAACAGCATTAGCAGGTGCAAGAGGATTCTAGGGAGGTTTTGAAATGGCACAAGGAGTAAGTAAGGATACCAGCCACCTCTATGATGGTAAGGTTGTACGCTCTTCAGCGCCAAGCAGAAAAGCACTAGCTGCTAAAATGTCTGGTAGTTCATCAGATATCCCCAAGGACGCTATCCCAGATGTACATATTCCCTCTTTCGTTGAGAGTCTTTTTGGTGGCCCACTAGTTCCAAAAATGAAGTTCCTACCTGCTGATAAGATGGTTCAAACCTTGCAGATGTGGTCAGGAGCAGTCATGATAATGCTAGGTGTGCTAACCTACATCGTTACACCTGTATCTGGAACTGCTTGGTTTTCTTTTGGAGAAATGATTGGTGTCGAAGTACTAGGACTTGCCATCCATCTTCTGCTTGTACTATCTGCAATTGGCTGTGGATTTTGGGGGATATTCTCTCGAGATTCTCGATTCATCTTGATATCCTATGTACTGTTTATTGTGGTCTCATTCCGCTTCGCAGCAAGTAAAGTCAGTTTTGAGTGGCTTACATTCGAAGATGAACTAATTCAGAAGGTTGCACTTGTTGCATATGCGGTTCTTCTTGTGATGTACATTGAATTAACCAACGGTGTTATTCGATTCTCAATGTTGGATACCAGTATACGTACTGGAGAAGTATATGTGATGAATGTCAAGAAAGTGTTGACAAAATACCACATCAGCCTAGTTATTACTCCGTTAATTGCTGCAGCAGTAGCAACTATCACTCTACTTTTCAAAGATGTAATCTCTGGGGTTGTAGGTATCTTCTCTAAAATTACTGCCTTACGGCTTGAAGAAAGTGTGGAGCTAGAAAGTGTCTATGGGGTAGCACTTGGGACCATGATTGTCTTCTTGCTAGTCGCTGTAGTATTCGTTGCTGACATCCCCGGTCGTTACCAAAAGATGCGTGAAGGCGTCGGTAGTGAATGAGAATGACCACTTCTCCATTACGAGACAAGAAGGTCTAATTTTTCAGCCAAGGACATTAATGCCACTTGTGTTTGGCTATCTAGAACAGTATAATGTAGGGCATGGTCCCTTTTTCCTTCATCTAAGGATGTAAATTCAAGATCAGAGTGGCTTGCAAAAATTTCAATTTCGCGGGCTATATCACCACTAATCCCAATCGACTCGCCCACAAAACAAAGAATTGCTATCGATTCACCTCTATGGGGAGTTGGTAAACTAGGGCTTTCGGAAAGTAATCGTATTGCCTTTGATACAAAGCGTTCAGAAACCAAGAAGCGGGCTTCACTAGGTCGCGCCTGTAGGGACCAAACACGTATTCGGGAGCGCTCTAACAGAGATGTTGCATCGCCAACTAATTTGGCTACAGAAATTACCCCAGATAGTTTCAGAGTGAGGGGCACCAAGTGAGGAAGACACCCTACTGCCCTTACTTGAGGAGGACCTGTTGCAATATATGGCCCTATACAACTCCCTACCTTACTAGGATCATGAAGTGGTCTAAGGTGGAGGGGTATGCCTTCTTCCCGTAGTGGCTCAACTGCAAAAGGGTGTAGCATTGGTTCACTGAACAAGGCTAACTCTTGAGCCTCTGTATATGACAAATAGGGTAGGTTACGAGAAGGTATTGACCAACGGGGCGCAAGTGCCAATACACCAGGCACATCTCGCCAAATTGTTACATCGGAAGCGGCAAGAACTGCTGAAAGTGATGTTGCTGTAAGATCAGAACCGCCACGGGCAAGTAAAGCCAATTCATCTCCATCTACGCCATACCATCCAGTAACTACTGGGACCTTAACATCTGGGAGATTCAAACACTTTTCTGTTGCTTCAATATCAATTACTGTAGATCCTCTGATGGTTCTTATTTGAATTCCCACCTCGTCAGCCCATGCAGGGGCACTGTCTATTCCTGACTCTGCTAGAGATGAGGCAACAACTACACTGCTCATCCTCTCACCAGCAATCAACGCCTTAGTCCTAAAATCCTCAATTGGATTGCCACAATGGGCTTTTAGAGCATCTGCTAAACCTTCTACTGCATCAAGGAAAATTGGATAAAATTGAGCATTTACCAGTGTTGGTGAAATTTCAAGATGGAACAACTCGATTGAGGCAACGAAGGCTGAGATTGTGTCTCTCTCATTTCGCTCCAACCTCTCAATAATTCGATCCGTAATACCATGTAATGCTGAAACAACAACAATTGTCCTCTCACTTTCTGACTCTTTGACGCGCTGAATAATAGCATCAATGTCATGACTTTCTTTGAGGCAAGAGCCACCGAACTTGAAAACTCTATGATTATTCATCTTGTGACCAGCCCCCCTTCACTGATAAATCAGATAACACAAGTCTTGCAACTGACTCCACCACCGCCACAGCACGTGGCGCTATTACTGGGTCGTGCCGCCCAGTGACGAATAGCGTTTCGACTTCACCTGAATCAATATTGAGTGTGTCCTGTTCTTGCGATATACTGCTTGGTGGCTTGAAATGAAGTTTCACAATTATGTCAGCCCCAGTGGCCATCCCACCAAGTGCCCCATCTGCCTTTTCCCCTACTGGAATTGGACCATCTGATGTAGCATGCCATGAATCATTGTGCTCACTCCCACGCATTTTACTAGCATTAGTGCCTCTTCCAAATTCAATAGCCCTAGCAGCAGGAATAGCCATCAAAGCATTGGCAAGAGCGGGTTCAAGTCCCTCAAACCAAGGTTCACCAAAACCTAGAGGCAAGCCTGATATTCTAAGTTCAACAGTACTGCCAATGGAATCTTTCGCGTTCTTCATCTGCTCTAAAAGTTCAATCATTTTAGCGCCTGCTTCTACATCGCGGCAACGGATTCTGTCCCATGCTTCACCTTCACCAAAAGGTAGTGTTTCAATGCCTGTAGATACAACATCACCTATCGAATGAACATGCGCCTCAACCTGCCAACTAGATGTCTGCTCGATTGGCCGGCATAGATTAGATGCGGCAACCAAGCCGGCAGTCAAACGTGCACTATTAGCCCCACCACCACGTAAATCAGAGTAGCCACTTGTGCGAGCAAGTTCAGGTAAATCGGCATGTCCCGGCCTAGGGTGGTTAGGTAGAAATGAATAATCTGAAGAGTGAGCGTCTTTGTTTGCAATTATCAAAAGAATAGGCCATCCAGTTGTGAAGCCTTCATTGACTCCCGACAAAATATGACAAGCATCATCCTCTCTACGCTTGGAAGCAAATTCACCACCAGGTTTTCTTTGCGAGAGGTCTTTTGCAAGTGATTCTGCATCAACAGCAACCCCTGCAGGAATTCCTTCGACCAACGCACCTACAACTGCGCCATGACTTTCACCAAAGAGAGTGACTGCGATATCTTCGCCTAGGCGCATGGACAAGGTTTCACCACCATTCTAAGCAGTCCAGAAATCTGTCACGATGGTACTATGCCCTCGTTGTTCTGCTAACTGTTCTATTCTCCTCAATACTGATTCATTGAAAGATGGAACAAGAGCTGCAATTGCTGGCCCAGAGCCACTAATCCCTGCGGATCTAGCACCCCATACAAGCAGGTCATTTGCTAAACGACGACCTTTGCCATCGCCAAGAGCATTTGAGGTAGCCCTACCATTTTCTGTTAGAGCAACTGTAAAGGCACCTTGTTCCATTGCTACAATGGCCTTCTCAAACTGCGGTGCCACCTGTGCGAATCGCTGTGCATCAGGTAATAATTCACGCTCACCGCGCATGACTATCAAGACCTTCCAATCTTCTGGCTTTGGGAAATCCCCTTCCATGAGGACTCCCTCTGCAGCAGGTAAATTTGGATTGACAATTTTCCACCCTGGTTCAACAGCGGCCCAAGCATCATCAACGCTACCGGTCATTGAAACGCCAGCAGCAATCTGTGCATTAGCAGAAATATCTACAATTTGAGCATTGGTCAATTCTACATCACTAGCCTCGCAAAGAGCTTTGATAGCGGCTACTGATAATGCAGCGGAACTCTTCAGCCCCTGGCCTGCAGGGACCGTACTCCTAACTTGCCAGAATAATTCTTCAGCGGGTTTCTCTAATCCAGATTCAACCCAAGTATCAACAACTGCGGCCAAAACACCGTTAGGATCATCGGCACTATTTTTTGGCTCATTGTCTCTCAATCTAACTTTGACTGACAAATCTAAGCCAATTGAACAACCATAACCGGCACCGAGAGCATGGAGTAGGGAAAAACCCCCGTGACCTTCTCCTTCACCTATGACTGCCATTCATTTTTCCTCCACATCACTACTGATTATATTGCCAATATGTCTTCCTGCTCCGGCCGCTGCGCCGAGAATTTTCATCCCCGCTTCAATATGCGTGACAGAGGTGGGGTTTTCAAGGTTTGATACAAATCTTACTGTCTCTGCTTGTTGCAAAAATACCTGTCCCGACCGACCAATATCGTCCCCATAGCGCACCAATAGTAGTGGACGAGGCTCAATCTTCAACCTACCTACAGAAACCACTCGTGAACTTGTTGGAGAGACCACCAACACCTCATCACCAGCAACTAACTCTGAAAGATATTTGGTAGAACCATCTGCCATCATGACGTAAGAGTGGACAGGTCCTGCATTAACTCTGAATGGTCGAGGCGGTACGAATTGCGATTTCAGAGTTTCACCATGCACCAAAACCAGAAGGGATGCACTAGAACCTACAAGAAGTCCTTCTCCTACTTCCAGCATCTGCACTAGGTCAATACAAACACGGTCACCCATGCCACCTGGTTCAATCCCTAGAACCTCAAGGGGATACAACTCAATCTGTTGGTCAATTACCATAGCACTCGCTTCGCTTGCCCCAGTAGTGTCTGCAAGCCGCTGAGCCGCAAGTTCCTGCGCAACCGCCCACATCTCGGCGTCATCGGGAAGAAGAAGGGCATCTACACCCCTCTGTAGAGCAAAAGCAGCACCTTGCAGTTGATCGGAATTAGAAATTGAGGCAGCAATCTTTGTAGCAGTACCATCGGCGGCTGCAACTAGGTTTTCTAAGGGAATCATTCTCCAATCCGCACAGTCAACAACCAGCCATTCGGCTAATCCTATGAATTCTAATGCAGCTTCTTGTCCTTCTTCATTCTCAATGTGAATGAAAGCACCTACTGCTCGACCTGAACTATCCACAACCCCCCCTTCTTCAAGAGCATAAGTTCTCAATAAATCATCATTTGTTGCCCATTCAGGAAGGATTGAGCCGTCAGCATATACCAAGGCATCCGCCGGTTTTGAGGCAGAACCGTCTTGATATAATAGCCAAAGTTCCATTTTATCACCTTAATTTCCAAATTGATCTAGCCTATCACGGAAGGATTCGTACAAATCCTCCATATCATCTGCATCTTCTGAATCGAACTTGAAGCGCCCATCCGCATCCCAAGGAATACCATGGACCACTTCGATAATCTCAGCAATTCTCGCTACTGGGTCATCATCTGCAAAAATTTGTCGACCCATGCAAACTCCTGCGCCACCAGCAGCCATCGATGCTCTGACCATTCTAATCACATCTCTGAAATCGTCCCCTTTTGGACCCCCTGAAACAAGTACTGGAATTGGGACTGCTGAAGTTACCTGTTGAAAAGTTTCGACATCTCCAGTCCATGGCACCTTCACCACATCACAACCCAATTCCCATCCAATACGGGCAGCATGAGCAACAGCACGAGTATCATCACCTGACATTATATTGAGATTGGGACCACGCGGATACATCATCCCCAACAGAGGAACGCCCAGTAGGTGACATTCATCGGCTACTGATGCAAGAGTTGCTAACATCTCAGCTTCGTGCTCATCGCCTATATTGACTTGCACACTAACACCTATTGCCCCCCTCTCAACCGCTGTCACAACAACATTGGAAGCCTCGCCGGCTAGTACTTTCCAACCTGCTTTGCTACCGCCATGACGAGTCGATACTGAAAGATGGAGAACCCACCCTCCGCGCCACGTCTCTGATGCATCGTTGAAATGAGTATTCAATGGGCCGCGCTGGCAAACGATAGCATCAGCACCTCTTGCTTGAGTAATATTTTCTACAAGAGTTGCGATATCTTCCAATCCTTCAACTGGCCAATCTGAAGCCCCATGGTCGATTGGAATCCAAACTCCACGGCCAGTAGGAAGTAGTTTCTTGAGACGGGATTCACGTATCTCCTCGATTTCCATTTCAGTCATACTTACACCACTTGCGCCCCTAAGGGGGCGCAGCCATGCTAAAGTATGTCGCTAAACATCACAAGTCCAAATCAACAATCAGAGGTGCATGATCTGATGCTGCTAAACCGGCTTTCCGATTTACCTCTGCAGACTTAAAAGCAGCAAATGCAGCATCATTGGCAAGGACATAATCAATTCTCCATCCGCGATCTAAGGCACGTGCTTGACCACGATTTGACCACCAAGTGTAAGGCCCCTTCTGCTCACCAAAGTGGATGCGATGAAGATCGTGCCAACCAGTCGATAAAAAGCGTGTGAACCATTGTCTCTCATGTAGTAAAAAACCAGACGTGTTTCTATTACCAGAAGGGTTCCAAATATCATTTTCAGTGTGAGCTATATTCAAGTCACCGCAAAGCAATGCAGGCTCATCAGAATCAATAAATTTCTGAGACCAAATCAATAAATCTTCTAACCATTGATCTTTGTACTGCTGCCTCTCAATACTAGCCCCACCATTTGGCAAATAGATATTGACGCAGTGTAGTTCTCCATGCTTAGTATGGAGCACCCTTCCTTCGGAATCTTGGGGGTCCAATTTTGTAGCAATCCCACGACCTTGTTCTGCCATATCTACCCTAGACCACGTGGATACTCCAGAATATCCTTTCTTTTCAGCGGGATGCCAAATTACTTCATGTCCTAAAGCAGCACTCCAATCACTAGGCATCTGTTCAGGCAATGCGCGAACTTCTTGGAATAGCCAAATATCGGCATCTATCTCATCAACAAAATCATCCATGCCCTTGCGATGAGCAGCGCGTATGCCGTTGAGATTCCAGGTTACTACTCTCAATATTATGCCCCCCAACTCTTTCCAATATTTTGAACTGCAAGTAGTTTTGTCTAATAATGACTTCAAGAAAACTACACATATCTAGCACTTGTCGCAGGATTCGTTACCATGGCACTAGTTGAGATTTCTGGGATGGAGCGGCATTATGTGATGACATCAGAGACTGTCAAAGCACTTGATGGAATAGATTTGAGTATCAAAAAGGGAGAGCGAATCATCCTGCTAGGACCATCTGGTTCTGGTAAGACAACTCTGCTTAATTGTGTAGCGGCATTAGACAATCCCACCGATGGGAGTTATTCTTTTGACGGCGCAGAAGTACCCCGTGGGCACTCTGAGAAAATGACTTCTTTCCGCAGAGAAAATATTGGCTACGTCTTCCAATTCTTCAATCTTTTACAAGATTTGACAGTATTAGAAAACATTCTACTAATTCAAGAATTATCTGGTGAGCGCAACAAGGAAAGAGCAGTCGAACTACTCTCCTTAGTGGGTTTAGAAGGCGAAATGAACAGATTCCCAGCTGAAATAAGTGGCGGCCAACAACAGCGTGTTGCGATTGCTAGAAGTTTAGCCAAAAGCCCGAAGTTATTGTTAGGGGACGAACTTACTGGCAATCTAGACTCTACCACTTCATCTAAAGTGATGGAAGTGCTTGTCAAAGCGTGCGAAGCAGAAGACATCACAGTCATCATGGTGACTCATGATGAAAACCTTGCAAAATATGCTACAAGAGTTGTGCGCCTAGATAGTGGTAAAATTATTTCAGATGAAAAAGTAAACAATTGAGGTGAACAAATGTCGATGTTGTTGACCAAAAGATTGGCTAGAAGCCTTTGGCGTACCAAGTTGCGTCTTTCAGCTGTAATCCTAATGGTTGCAGTGGGCATCTTCGCTGGAATTGCTTTTGGAGCATATGCTAATGCCGCCACCGAGCTTTACGAAGAAATCTACGATGGTGAAGATGGAATAAATCTCCCAGATATCTGGGTGAAAAATTCTATTGAGACTTGGAATGAAAGTACCTCAAATAATCTCTGTCAATCTATTTCTGATGAATGGCCTGAATCAGAATATTCACTCAATAAATGTGAAGGTCGGCTGATATTGAATGGTTTAATGTATCATACAAACACAGATGGCGAGGAGAAACTAGTCCCAGGTGTTTGGCATGGAATAGATGAAGGAGATATTGACAAAGTCTGGATGCCCACTGAAAGTGAAATGTCATCTGGGCGTTTAGCCGAAACTGAAACTGAAATTGTTTTTGATAGCCATGCTGCTTTACCCATGGGAATTGAGTTAGGGGATTCAATAGTCCTAGGCGCTGGACACGGCAAAAAGCATTACACAGTGGTAGGAATTGGTTTTCACTCTCAGCACCTTTACTTTGCCCAAGAAGGTTCACTGTTGCCTGCTGATGCAGGAACTTTTGCTACTGGATACTTGACTGATACTGGACTTGAAAGATTGGCTAATCTTGAAGCGGGTTCCTCAAACCGTCTATTGATTGACATTGATGGAACACCATCCTATGATCTGCAATCAACTGATGAAAATGAAGGCGTAGAATTGAGTGCAATTATGGAAGAAATTGGAGCAATCGTAAATTCTCATTCTGACGCACCTTCCTCAACCCATGACAGGTCAGGAGTTGATTCAGTAGAATTTCTACGCGTTGATGCCGAGGGTGCTTCCAAAATGTTCCCATATGTTACCGGAATGCTTGCCATAGTCGCTGGCATCACCATCTTCCTAAGCCTGCAGAGATTAATACAATCCCAAGCCAAGGAAATTGCAGTTCTTCGAACATTGGGGATCCCAAAGAAATCCATTATGCCAGGTTACATCGTTGCCCCTATTTTCATAGGGATGATTGGGGCTTTAATTGGTACTTTACTTGGAGTATATTTTGGCGCCCCTGCTATGCTTGGTGTGTATTCAGACATTATTGGCTTACCAATTACTATAGGTGTGGGTTCAGACTTAATAATTCAAATTGTTTCAATTGCCCTGATTATCGTCATGCTTTCAGGGCTACGCCCTGCTTGGCAGGCATCCCAAATGCAACCTCTCGAAGTATTTCGTGGCCACCATGAAGTCAAACTCTCATCACGAGGGTTACAGCAAATTACAGCAAAATTGCCTGCCACTGTAGGGCTATCAATAAGATCAAGTCTACGAAAACCAATGAGATTGGCCTTCACCTTTTTTGCGGTAGGCCTCTCCATGCTAATTTTTGGATCGATGTTTTTCATGATGGGTACTATGGAAGAGGTGATGATGGGTGGCATCAAAGAAAATCAAAACTGGGATGTAATGACTTACGTTTATCCCGGTGGAGAAGATGCTGTTATTGAGTGGGCTGAAAATAATAGTGTAGAACATGAAACCATGCTCACATTCCCAATCGCTCTCCAAGATGATACACGTGAATTAATGGGTTATGGTCTAGAAGAGATGTCAACAGTTGATGATGACAAAGCAATGATGGTCATAGAATTGAAAGATGGGGTACTACCTCAGAATGGAACCGTACCCCTCCAAATTCTAATCGATGAAGGTACATCCCAATTCCTTGAATGGAATGTGGGCGATGAGGTAATCGTGATGGTAGGAACTACACCAGTTGAAGTTGAAATAACTGGAGTTACCAAAGGCGAAGTTTCTCGAACAATATACTTCCACCGTTCTGATTTATCAGATTTAATTGGAATTGAAGCGACATCAGTACTTTTACAATTCTCAGATGATGATAGCATAGAAGGGCTTGCTGAAGTTACAGTCGGACTTGTGGTAAAAAAAGATATGATTCAATCATTTGAATCATTATTGGACAAGCAGCAATCGATGTATATTGCAATTGAAGGGCTTGGAATCATCATTGCTGTAGCAGTATTATTCAACACCTTGCTAATGAATCTCTCAGAAAGAGACACTGAATTGGCAACACTAAGAGTATTGGGCGCCCCAATGAATAAATTGGGAACGATGATGCTTTGGGAACATTTGGCAATTGGAATTGTTGGGGGGGTCCTAGGTGCACTCTTTGCTTACTTTGGAACTGTTGCAATGATTAGCGGAATGGTAACATGGGCCTTCCACATGACTGTAGAGCCTCAAATTATGCCAATATTGTCATTGGTTGGGATTGTCATGGCAATATCGATTGCACTCACGCCAGTTGGCATGTGGCGAATCAAGAAGATGGACCTTGTAGAGAAAGTCAAGGACCTCTCGCAATAATCATCAAGACGAGTCAGCATAGTTAGTTGCTAATTGTAAGCCAATGTAGTAGGCGACAACAGTCAATGCACATGCTGCTCCTAAAGCGGGCCAAAAATCCATTCCTTTGCGGAGGAATATTGGTAGTGAGAGAAATAGAACCATAGAAGGGATTACTAGCCAAAGGATACCAGTAGTGAAGTCAGCAACTTGCTCTGTGTCAGACGTATCGTTGTATAGCCAGATGATAGCTAAAAGAGATATCAACGGAATTGAAACAAGTAATGCACCCATCATTTCATTCCTTTTTGCTAACTCACTAGCACCTACTACCACACCACCTGAAAGCAGTCCGCGCACAACCAGTTGCCACCATATCATGAATGAATGAAGTAGGGGCAGGGGTTTTGATTCTCGCCCCTAATTATGGCATCAATCCTCAGTTTCTCCAGCGAAGAAGCTTAGTGAACCCTTGAACAACTCCTCTCGACGACGTTTCTTGTTAGTGCGAATATGCATGATTGCGGCAATGAAAATCACACCAATGATGATTGGAATAAATAATTCGGCATTCAGCGCGTGTAAGAAATCGATTATGCTTTCAGCAGTATATGCCCAAGTGATTGAAGCCGCTGCTCCGCCAACAAAACAAGCAGTAAGTACGCGTAAAAACGGCATGCGAGCAACCAAGCCCATCATAGCCCCAACAAGTACTCCAGATGCCATAAATGGAATCCAAACAAATACAATCAGACCAAAGAAGCCCCAGCGGTCAATCTTATCGCGGTTTTCGTGTGCGACATACTCTACTGAAGATAGAATGTCCCCCATGAATTGACTCTGAAGAATAGTGCCTGCTAATCCATCTTGACGCGCTACAATAGCTTGACCTTGATGCTCCCCACCACCACTTTCTATTCTACCCGCACCTGTTCGATCAGCTAAAGTCGCAATCTCATTTCTACAAGATACTATGAATTCAAATTCATCGGGGTCATCAGATACTGTGTTCTTTAGGTGTTCTTTCAACTCATCTTCAATTTCAACATGTGTTCTTCCGAACTTGAAAAAGGCAAAACGCATCTTTGGTTTGTATATCAAGCGTATTGCAATCCTATGTTCATCATGAACAATCCAATACCCTTTTTCCTCAAGTTTAGGATTAGATGTGAGCATGAAATCTTTCAAACATCCTTCAACTCTTTTCTGTAAAGCAGCCGTATTGTGAATACCACCAAAGAAGTCACTGTAATCCTGAACTAATGCTGGCCTCTCGGCATTAAGTTCAGGAAGTTCAACATCACTAAGATTATGAGAAAGTGATTCAAAAGCACCATGATGGTCATCCAAAGCGTCCGCTTTCAATTGTAGTGGGGTCAATTCACCATAGGTTTTGAAGTAGTCCACAACTATTTTCTGCATAGCAGTAGAAACTTGGCTTGGTTCAATTACAGCAGACTGTGTCGCCCTATAAGGGACAAGAACATCAATTGAAAGTGCCCTCTTCCGCATTTTGAATTCGTCCCAATCAATAGATAGATGCAACTCCTGTTCGGATCTCTCAAGTGCTCTTTGGACCACCCTGCGAAGTTCTGCCTCGGTAAGAATATCATCTATGTCCTTATGATAGAAACGATACATTAGAGGATACTGAACACAGAGGAAAAATATGCTCATTGAGAGTGATATGAAAGCCATCCACCAAGCAGGTACCCCGGCAGAGCCCCCAGTGAGCATTGCCGTTTCACGACCACCGGCCCATTCCGCACTCATCAAGATCCAACTCCAAGAACCCAGTTGACGATAAGTAAGACAAATGCGATCCCCTGTGTCAGTTATTTTGGCTTCTTTTACAGATTCTTTTTCCCAGGGCAATGTCGCATCGCTGGTGTGAATTTCAAGAGGTACAGTAATTGGCTCTTCGGTATGCAGTGGTGATTGTTTAGTCAACAAAGTTTTGTTTTCATTTGTTTGATTTGTCATATTTACTCCAGATAAATTATGGAAAAAGACTTCCAATTCATATTCACCATCATTGTAATGAAGAAAATCAAAATAGCCTTCAGACCTATTTTCCATTATCCCCTCGTCTATCATTGCGCCATCAATTTTCAATTCCCATCTTAGTGACTTTGCTTCATCTATTAGTGGTTGAACATTGTTAACACGCATACGAATTTTGTGTACATCATTATCCACCCAAATGTTAATCCAAACGATTCCAGAACTGTCCAAACATTCACCGCCGGGGTCAGCGAATGAATCAGAAATTTGTTGGTCAAGCCAAACTGAATTATTGATTCCAGAACCAAGAAAACCCGATGATAATGCTGACAATAATCCGAAAAAGACAATCCCATAAGTCAAACCCCCAAGAAATGTCAAACCCTCAGGGCCACGGAAAATACCTTTTTTCCCAATACGACGACTTTTGATTTGTTCTAGTTTTTTGTCTAGTTTGTCTTGTGCTGATACCTCGATGTAATCTTCTACCGAAACTTTGCCATCATGATCAGCATCGAAATGCGCTACCAATTCCTCTGGGGG
>Ga0208639_1001295_pt1 | contig 16567 bp, 19 predicted proteins | sample ETNtaG_33_FD_185772 | JGI IMG/M metagenome (GOLD analysis project Ga0208639, IMG submission 185772) | Marine microbial and viral communities from oxygen minimum zone, Eastern Pacific Ocean - ETNP201310SV76 (SPAdes) (version 2) | ecosystem: Environmental > Aquatic > Marine > Oceanic ...
GTTGAACTTTTGGCGATTTGGACATGGTAGATTGAATTTGGTCCTGCCATTTCTGCTTTGTTCAATGCCAATAGCCTATCTGTCAGGTTCCATCATGGTATCTGAATTCTTTTTCCAAATAATATTATTGACCACATTATTGCTCATTGTGATTCGAATATATATCATCAAGGAACTCAGTTTTACCATCCAATTATCCAGTTTCCAAAAATGGTCCTTTATTATCATTGTGGGAGCATTCTTGGGATTCATCGCAGGAACCATTGGAATCGGAGGAGGGATATATCTCATTCCCCTGATCATCATGTTGGGCCTGGGTACCCCGAAGGAGGCAGCGGCAGCGGGCGCAACATTTGTATGGTTGAACTCGCTTGTGGGACTTGCTGCAAGATCGCAAGTTGTCAGTTTCGATGTTGATCTCATTGCCCCAATGGTCCTGTCTGTTATATTGGGAGGTTCGATCGGGTCATACTATGGTTCGACAAAGTATGACTCTGATACCATAAACAAGATAATGGGGATGGTGATCCTAGTTGCCATATTGTTACTAGTAAGGAAAATGTCATGATATCTGTGGAGGAAGCCAAACAGATCATTGATGGTAAGATATGGATGAAGGATCTTGAGTCCATAGACCTTGAACATTCCTCAGGCCGAATCATTGCCCAGGATGTGACCGCAAGCTTTCCATCACCCAGATTTGATAATTCGGCAATGGATGGATATGCCGTAAGAGCGAATGATATAATTGGAGCCTCAAAGGATGCCCCTATTCTTTTAAAGAACATTGGAGTCAGTGCCGCAGGGCAACCATTTGAACGCTCTCTTGGGACTGGAGAATGCATTCAGTGCATGACAGGTGCCAGGATACCCATTGGAGCAGATACGATCATCATGGTCGAGGATTCAAGTGGGTTTAATGACGATGAATATGTGAGCATATATTCTTCATCATCAAAGGGAAAACACATTAGACGGATTGGTGAGGAGATCAAAACAAATGATATATTGATCGAAAAAGGAGCAAATATCACTGCAAGTGAGATTGGTGTATGTGCCTCTTTTGGTTATGACAAGGTGATCGTCTCAGAGAGGCCGACGATTGGGATATTCGGAACAGGGAATGAACTTGTGGATCCGGGTAGTGATTTGAAAGAAGGTCAGGTCTATAACTCCAATCTTCCGGTGTTCATTGATCTTGTGCAAAAGGCTGGCGCCAATATCTCCATGAAAGACGTGATAAAGGATGACAAAGGATCTTTGCATACGTTTCTAAATGATGCATTATCAAATTGCGATATTATCATTTCTTCTGGGGGAGTTTCCATGGGGAGATATGATCATGTCAGGGATGTCATGATAGACCTTGGTGTTGAACAACATTTTTGGAGGGTTGCTCAAAAGCCAGGTAAACCACTTTTTTTTGGTACAAAAGAAAATACACTAGTATTTGGTCTTCCAGGTAATCCGGTGTCGTCATACATTGGTTTCATTGAATGGGTCTGGCCGGTCATTAGAAAAATGATGGGCGAGAACAAGAGCCCTTATTTGAATGGTGTCCTAGAGGAACCATTTCAAAGAGAAAAGGCTAAATACAGGTATTTATTTGGAAAGGCATGGATAGAGGACAATAAACTACTTTGCAAGCCTTCGGGCAAGATGGGTTCGCACATGCTTACATCATCACTGGATTCCAACTGCATACTTAGCTCAGGTCCAGGTCCAGGTACTCTAAGGCCAGGAGACAGTATACAGGTCAATATGTTACCGTGGGGGAAATTAAGGTGAGGCTCGATCCAAAAGATCTGGATCTTTGGATAAAGGGAGGACACTCTTTTACTGCAATTGACCTTCGTCAGAAAGAGCAAAGAGATGAAATGCCTATCATTGGCATCGATCATATCGTCGCTGATGAAAGAAACCTCCCAATATCAGACAAAGATGTGGTCCTCATATGTCAATATGGTCTTGTCACTGAAGGCCTGATCATTGAAAAGGGATTGAGTGATGCATACAGTCTATCAGGCGGGGTCGAATCCTGGAATACATTTCTATTGGATAAGATAGATATGAGTCATTGGTCACGTCAGATCATCCTCGAAGAGATTGGGGTGGAAGGTCAAAGAAAGTTAATGAACTCAAGGGTGGGCATAGTCGGGATGGGCGGTCTTGGTTGCCCCGCTGCCCAAGCGCTTATTGGCGCTGGCGTAATGAAGCTTGTTATAATGGATGGTGACATTGTCGAGCAAAGTAATATTCATAGGCAAGTCCTTTATGGTATCGATGATATTGGATCGTCAAAAGTTGACGTGGCAAAACAAAAACTAAAAAAAATTTATGGGGCAGCATCCATTGAAATAATTGACTCCTATCTTGAGGCAGACAATGGTGCCTCATTCTTCAGGAATCTGGATATTGTGATCGATGCGACAGATAATAATGCATCCAGAGAATTGATCGACCATTTCTCAAAGGAATACAATGTTCCAATGATCTATGGAGGACTTTATAGGTATGAGGGGCAGGTATCGGTTTTGAATGTAAATGGAAGTTGTGGTTATACAGACCTGTTTCCAGATCATGGTAATAGTAAAAATTGTAGTGAGGCGGGAGTTCTGGGAATGCTTCCTGGAATCATAGGTAACATTCAAGCATTGGAGGCTGTAAAGATCATCCTAGGAATACGCCCGAATCTGATCGGTAAACTAATGATATATGATGGCATGAATCATAAAACAGAGACGATTGAATTATGATCAAGGTAAAGTTAAAATGTTTTTCTCAGGTCAAATATGCCTTGGGCACGGGTGAGGTGATCCTTGAAATTGAAATTGGTGCAACGACAGCTGAGCTAGAAGAGATGGTCAGAGATCGCGCAGATGGGAGATTAGATGGTGTTGGCCTTAGTGTTGCAATTAATCAACAATATGTCAAAGGTGATGTGGTGCTACATGATGGCGACGAAGTTGTTCTCATTCCACCTGTGCAAGGGGGCTAAATGGTCATAGTTGAGATCATCGATCGTCCCATTGATCCGTTTCCATCTGATGATGGTCGCTTAGAGCAAGGGTCTGAGCTTATATTCAATGGAAGGGTGAGATCGAAGGAAAATGGACAGGAGATAAAAGAGCTGGAATACGAACAATATGAGGGAATGGCTGAATCAGAATTGAAAAGGATAGCCATTGAAACAGCAAATATATATCCTATAAGCGATCTATTTTGCAAGCATCGGGTTGGAACAGTGGCAGTAGGAGAGACAAGTCTGCATGTTGTAATATGGTCAAAACATAGGAATGAAGGCCTAGAGGCCATCACCTTCTTCATATCAGAATTAAAAAAACGTGTTCCTATTTGGAAATGGGCAATCCTTAAGGATGGTACAAAGATTCCAAGCGAATGTAGATATCATTGATCATTAATTGATAAGTTCTGAATACCAATGTTTGGTTTTTCAGCACGTTCCATATCAAATGTATTATTTTGGGTTACTCGAAAAAAGTGGCTCATTCTCTCTTTTTTACTAAGTATCTCATTTTTTTATATACCCTCACCAGATGGTCTATCGCCGGAGGGACATCGTACTTTGATCATTGTGGGTGTAACTCTGATTCTGATCATCAGTGAATCGATACCTCTGCCTGCTGTTGCGATCCTGATCCTTATCATGGAAGTGATCCTTGGTGTTGATACTGCAGATGGAGTTGCATCATCTTTCATGAGTGACGCGGTCTTTTTCATAATGGGATCTCTGATGCTTGCCGTTTCCTTGGTCAATCAAGGGTTAGATAAGAGACTCGCACTGAGTGTTATCAATGTCACAGGTAATAAGACCTGGCGCATTGTGCTAGGGTTTGTGACGATCTCCGCCTTGCTATCATCTTTCATTGGAGAACACACAGTTGGTGCAATGATGTTGCCCGTTGCGCTGGCATTGATTCGTAATGCTGGACTGGATACTGATAAGGCAACGAATCTCTCTACCGTGTTACTGTTCTCAATAGCCTATGGCTGTGCCATTGGTTCCATTGGTACTCCCTCAGGAGGTGGACGAAATGTCATCATGATCGGTTATTTATCAGAATTTGGAATGGGAACCGTCTCATATCTTGACTGGATGAAGTTCACGTATCCCATGCTATTGATCGAGATCCCGATCGTGGCAGCGATAGTATGGTATACATTCACTCCGTCCCAAAAGATCATGGATTCATCTGTCAGAAAACTTAAGGTCAAGGTTGCAAAGACCGGAGAAATGAACGCGAATCAATATATGGCAATAGCAATTTTCTTGGTGGTCTTTTTTGGTTGGATCTTTTTAAGTCCGTTCATAGGACTTGGAATTGTCGCATTGAGCGGAGTGTTTCTTTATATCTCCTTTGGCCTAGTTGACTGGCAGGACATCAATAAAAATACGAATTGGGGTGTGATCCTATTGTTTGGTGCAGCAATATCTCTAGGTATCCAGATGAGGGAGACAGGTGCAGCACTTTGGGTCGCTGAGCAGACTCTCCAATATCTGGAGCATGTATTTCAGGATATTGCAATTGTACGTTGGTTTGTGGCAGTTGTCGTAACAGGCATTCTAACAAATTTACTGAGCAATGCTGCCACCGTTGCAGTGCTTGGACCGATCATACTAGATATGGGTGGGAATGCAATATTAATGGGAATCATGACCTCAGTAGCATCAGCATTTGCCTACCTAACTGTTGTGGCATCTCCCACATGTATGATTATACATTCCACGGGTCTTATTTCGTCCAGTGATTATTTTAAGGCAGGCTGGAAACTCTTTGTAATATCAGTATTACTGCTTCTTATGATCTCGACCTTTTACTGGCCTATGCTATTATGAAGATATTGATCGCTATCAGCAGCAAGGAATATTCAGGACCGACACTAGATGTTGGGATGAATATCGCACGAATCCTTAAAGCCTCGACCACCATTGTAGATGTTGGACAAAAGATAAGTGAGTTCAGCATGAAGGATGTTAGTCTTGCGAATGAGCTTATGGAGTCATGGGACATTGATAGACCTGGCGTTGATGTACTAGAGTGGGCATATAAATATCTTGAAAAAAATCAATTCATAGATTCACAGGATATGTGTGATGGTTTTCCCAAACACTCGTTGGTTGATAGTGGAGCAGGTAGGGCAGAGATGCTCTTGCAGGGCTCTACCATTGAAGACCTAAGTCTGATCCTGAGAAATGGTGAGATCATTGATGAGTTAAGGGATGAGGTCCAGACCCATGAATATGATCTGACGATCATTGGTGGAAGTGGGAAGCGCAGCATGGCACATGACCTGGTACAGTACATTGATAGTTCAATATTTGTGGTCAATAATTTTGATCTAGATCAAGATTATAAGATCCTATTGGCGGTTGATGATTCACCTGGCACGTCCAAGGCTGTAAAATATGGTGTACGTGTTGCTCAGGCATTCAACAATAAGGTTGATCTCTTGACCATAAGCAATGACGAGCATTTTGGTGATGAGTATAGACATGCATCAGCTAGGGCAGTGAAAATGATGCGCAGGAGCGGCGTGGAGGCTGAGGCACACTTCAAAGTGGGTGACCCTGTCGATTCTATCGTTGAAACTGCCGGGCAAGATCATATCATCATTATGGGTGCATCCACACAGTCACCCATAGCAAAATTTTTTTTGGGTAGCAAGCCATTGAATGTGATGAGAAATTGCGACTGCCCAGTATTGATAGTTAAATGATTTTTTAAGGAGTACTCTATGTTCCAAGACATTGGATTAATTGTTATCACTAGCCTAGTTCTGATCATGATATCAGTACCGCCGATCCTATTTTTATTTTGGTACATCCATGACAAGAGACAGAGCCAACATTCGGTTCTGAGAAATTTTCCACTGCTTGGTCGCGTCAGGTATTTTTTGGAAATGCTAGGGCCTGAATTCAGGCAATATCTCTTTGATTCGGATGATGAGGGACGGCCCTTTAGCAGAATTGATTTTTCTAATATTGTTGTTCAGGGAAAGTACCTGAAAACAGTAATCGCATTCGGCTCAAAACGAGACTTTGATCAGCCTGGTCTCTATATAAGAAACTCAATGTTCCCAAAGCAAAAAGAAGAGATGAAAATAGAGGCAATGCCAAAGATCAAGACCAGAAGGTACGTGGGTACAGAAGGGCTGTTTTCACGAAACGAACATTTGGAAGATGTAGAGGTGTCACCATGGACGCTACCCGAGGAGGATGCCATAGTGATCGGTCCACAGTGTAAAACACCATGGAGAGTGAGAGGACCAGTGGGTATGAGCGCAATGAGTTATGGTGCATTGGGCGAGAACGCCATTAGTTCCATTAGTCATGGACTGGGAATGGCCACAGGTTCATGGGTCCATACTGGAGAAGGTGGACTCGCTCCTTATCATACCATTGGAGGAGGAGATGTTATCATGCAGATCGGATCAGGTATCTTTGGTGTACGGAATGAGGATGGGACATTTAGTTGGGAAAAATTCAAGGAAAAGGCAGCACATCCACAGCTACGTTGTTTTGAGATCAAACTTGCCCAAGGAGCAAAGATTCGTGGTGGGCATGTAGAAGGCAGCAAGGTCAATGAGGAGATAGCAGAGATCAGAGGAGTAGAGCCTTGGAAGACTGTAGATTCACCAAATCGCCATAATCAATTCCACGATCTGGCGTCTTTGTTTGATTTTATTGATGAGATGCGTTTGCAGGGAGGTAAACCAATCGGAATGAAGATAGTTATGGGAGGGCCTGATAGTGCTGATGAGCTTGCACGCTATATGTCAGAAACGGGAAGAGGTCCTGACTATATAACAGTAGATGGTGGAGAAGGAGGTTCTGGTGCGACATATCAGGAAATGGCTGACAGCATGGGTGTTCCGGTCAGATCAGGGATTATCTATTGCGATGATGCGCTACGAAGACATGGTGTCAGAGACAGGGTCAAACTATTTGCCAGCGGAAAGTTATTTAGTCCAGACAAGATCGCGATTGCCCTTGCCTCTGGAGCTGACCTTGTCAATATCGCTCGTGGCATGATGATTTCAGTCGGTTGTATTGGTGCACAGAAGTGCCATACGAACAAATGTCCCGTAGGAGTTGCGACCACCGACCCAGATCACCAAAAAGCTTTGGTCGTTGATGAGAAAAAATGGAGAGTGTTGAACTATGTTATTACATTACGCAATGGTCTACATACTCTCGCAGCAGCCTCAGGGTTGGATTCCTATACAAAATTCAAAAGAGACCACATCGTGTATAAGGATCAGCATGGAAAGGTCACATCCTTGGAGACCTTATTCCCCTATCCCGATGCTTAGATCTTTTGTTTAATAACATTTCATCGCATAAATTTATTAGTTTGTAATAATAATTAAATTGTAGGAGAGAATAATATTATGGAGCTAGGATCATTATATGAGGCTTTGCATCCAGTTTTCAAATGGTTGCATATCATAGCAGGCATAGTTTGGATCGGTCTACTATATTTTTTCAATTGGATCGGTGCCCATTTCGTTGCAACGATGGATGCAGATACAAAGCAAAAGGTTGTCCCCGAGCTTATGCCAAGAACCTTATTCTGGTTTCGTTGGGGCGCTGCCTATACCTGGGTGACTGGCGTTGTACTATTACATGTGATATTCTGGGATGGTGCAATGTCGATGGGGACCTCACCTGGTAATAATATGTTTGACAATGGTACCGAAGTGACCTCTTTTGCACATGTGATGCTTCTGGTCACATTTCTAGCAGTATTTGCCTATGACTATCTTTACAGCAGTGGATTGATAAAAGATGTGCGTGTCATGACCGGTGTTATATTCCTTCTTATTGCCGGTATCATCTACCTAATGAAGTTCAATGCTGGTTTTAGTTACCGTGCGTTCAATATTCATCTTGGTGCATTATTTGGAACAAATATGGCATTTAATGTCTGGTTCAGGATCTGGCCTGCTCAGCAGAAGATCATCACCTCTATAAAGAATGGAGAAGCACCAGATGCCGACCTTGCCGCTTTGGCAGGCTTACGTTCCAAGCATAACACCTATATGAGCGTACCACTGATCTGGACCATGATCAACCAGCATACCACGATCTTTGCTGGCGGTAACTTTGGAATAACCGACTCTACCAATTGGTTGGCACTTGTCATCATGGTGGCACTGGGGTGGCATGTCGTTTGGCAGTTATATAAAAAATCAGGTACCATAAAGGGTTTCTAATTATCTTTGTCAAGATGTGAAAAGGAAAGCCCTCTGTCTAACAGAGGGCTTTTTTTGTACTTTTCTAAAGTTCAAAGATATATAATAATGAGATTAGACCCCAAATTCCCCTCTTACTGGAAAGATTATGTTCGCCAGAGTTGCTATGCGGCAGTAACGGTATTCCTTATCACCATTATCTTATCAGATAATCCAGTTGTCATCGCAAGCATAGGGGCGACTGCCTTTATTGTATTTACAATGCCAAATAATGTTTCAGCAGAACCAAAACGGATCATAGGGGGGCATTTAGTAGGATTTTTTGTGGGTGCCTGTTTTGCAGTGTTTCCTTTCATGGATGTTCTATTGTTCAAGGCATTGTGGTTCTCATTATCTGTAGGGATCACGATATTGATCATGGTTGTCATGGACGTTGAACATCCACCAGCGGCTGGTACTGCATTGGGTGTGACACTGGTAGGATATACGAATTCTTCCGGTTCTGCGATCATTATAAGTGTGTTAATTCTTGCGTTTATTGGTCATGTTGCCAAGCCATATCTTCGAGATCTAGTTTGAATCGAAGGAACGCCATCATGCTTCTGGTACTTACTGGAGTGATATGGAGCACGGGTGGATTCATGATAAAGTTGATACCTTGGCCACCAATGGTCATTGCTGGATTACGTAGTGGTCTTACGGCGATCGTGATCTTTGGATATAGTAGGCCCCGCGATCTTCGATTTGGGATCAATACCTGGGCTGGTGCTCTTTGTTATGCATTGATGGTCATCTGTTTTGTTATGGGCAATAAGATGACAACTTCAGGGAATGTCATACTGATACAATACGCTGCACCCGTATACGTGGCACTCTTTGGATTTTCCTTTCTTGGAGAAAGGTCAACAAAGGTGGATTGGTTGGCAATTATGATCATCTTGTCAGGTCTTGGTTTCTTCTTTTTAGAGGAGCTATCCTTTGATCAATTATGGGGCAATCTGTTTGCAGTGTTCTCTGGTGTTGGTTTTGCTGGTCTGACACTTTTCATGCGAAAACAGAAAAATGGACGACCGATCGATTCTGTATTGCTTGGTAATATCTTGACATTCTTCATCTGTTTCCCATTTTATTTTGGTGAATTGACATATGATCAAAGTGCGTGGGCAATGCTAATATTCTTAGGAGTGGTACAACTTGGAGTGTCGTACATCATTTATAGTAACGCCATAAGATATGTATCAGCATTGGATGCGATCATATACCCTGTCATTGAACCTATCTTCAATCCAATCTTTGCATTCCTGTTCTTGGGAGAGGCCATGAGTGCCACCGCTCGCGCTGGAGGTATCCTGGTCATTCTAGGAGTGGTTGGTCGTGGAATTATAAGAGAGAATCATCTAAATAATAGTTAGACTGGTGATCTTCACATAAAAAAAGACCTCAATATTGAGGTCTTTTTCAATTGATGGTCCTTGTAGCCTATGAACTAGTTCAACTCGCAACTCATATCATGTCCGCAACACATTGGAGATTTTATCTTTCCACATCCGTCAGGACATTTTGCCACAGCAACCTGTGTACCATCGTCTTTGGTGATGTGATCATGTACCAGTGATTTTCCACATTTTGCACATTTAAGATCTTCAACACCCATACCACAGTGTTCGCAAGCGTATTTTGCCATTGTTCTTTCCTTTGATAAGTAATTAAATCAATATGTCAATATTATAGAATATTTACTATATCTATAATATAGTTTTTAATTAATAATAGGAATTATTACTATTTATTTCTATTATTAATCATGCGTTACAGTCATCAACGAGAGATCATCAGTGAGATCGTCCATTCAACAAACTCACATCCCACTGCTGATTGGGTCTACGGAGAGGTAAGGAGATATATACCAAACATAAGCCTTGGAACAGTTTATAGAAATTTGAAGCAATTAACGGATGAGGGGATCATAAGGACCATATACGATGGTGCTGTAGCGCGATATGATTGGAATAGGAGTCCTCATGATCATTTGAAATGTAATGTATGTGGTGAAATGATCGATGTGCAATTGCCCAATGATGGTCTGAGACGGACCGTAAAAGATGAATATGATTTTGAAGTATCCGATGTAGAGATCACTCTTGTCGGTAAATGCAATAAACACGCTTAATAAAGGAGTACATAATGTCCTTAGAAGGAAGTAAAACCCATGAGAATCTAAAGGCTGCCTTTGCTGGAGAATCACAAGCGAATAGACGCTATCTCTATTTTGCACGCCAAGCAGATATTGAAGGATATCCCACAGCTGCGGGTGTATTTAAAAACACCGCTGATGGTGAGACAGGTCATGCCTTTGGTCACTTGGAGTTCATGGAAAAAGGTGGTGCGGGCGACCCCGGAACAGGTCTACCAATTGGTGAGACATCTGAGAACTTGAAGGCTGCGGTAGCAGGTGAGACCTACGAATACACAGAGATGTATCCAGGGTTTGCCGCAACTGCCAGAGAAGAGGGCTTTGATGAAATTGCCGAATGGTTTGAGACACTGGCACGGGCTGAGAAATCCCATGCTGGGAAATTTCAGGAGACCTTAGACACCCTCTAAAAACCAATAATGGTTCGTTTCTGGGCATGGTTTTGCCCAGAAACGAACATCTGACATATAAACAAGGACCATCCATAAGATGCTGGATCACTCCAACACCAATGACACTGTCTACGACATAAGAGATCCCTTATACTGGGATAGGAGGTCCTTATACTCAGAATTGGACCGAGTGTATGATGTATGCATTGGCTGTCGACTTTGTTTCAACCTTTGCCCTTCATTTCCTTCTCTGTTTGACTCCATAGATAATGCGGGGAATAGGAAACGTGAGATCGCAGAGGGGCAAGGTAGAGTAGAGAAGGAAAAAAAGAGAGATACATACCTAGACCTTCCTGATGGAGAGCATGCCTCAGAGGCAAGCATCGAGGTTGAATTTCGTGGTGAGGTCTCAGATCTTACTGAAAGTGAGCGTTGGGAGGTTATTGATCTCTGTTACCAGTGTAAACTTTGTGATCCGGTCTGTCCTTATACACCAGGAAAAGAGCATCATTTTCAATTGGATTTTCCAAAATTGATGACGCGAGCGCAAGCTATACGAACTAAAGAGAGAGGTGTCAAGATCAACGATCGGTTTCTATCCAAGACTGACCTCACTGGGAAGATCGGTTCGGTCCTTGGCCCTATCATCAATTTCATCAATGAAATTGGACTTGCTAGATGGCTTCTTGAAAAGACCATGGGCATTCACCGTAAGAGGATCCTACCTAAGTTTGAAAGGAAGAATTTTGAAAAATGGTTCAAAGATCACAAATCCCTTATAGATGACCCCATAGAAAAGGTCGTCATTTTTGGTACCTGCTTCACAAATTCACACGATGTTGACCTAGGCAAGGCTGCAGTCGAGATCCTCGAACATAATGACATTGAATGTGTATATCCAAAGCAGCAATGTTGTGGTGCACCATTCTTAAGCCCAGGAGACTTTGATGGGTTTGAGAAACAGGCCAGGCCGAATATCGATGAACTTTATAAATGGGTCGAGGATGGCTATAAGATCATAGTAACAGGTCCACCAACATGCAGTCTAACACTCAAAAAGGAATACCCTGACTATCTTGGACTCAATGAGAAGATCCAAAGGGTATCAGAGAGCACCTTCGATATATCAGAATATCTGGTGTACCTGAATAAGCAAGACAAGTTAAACAAGGATTTCAAAGGGTCCATTGGGACCGTGAACTATCATGTCAGTTGTCATCTCAAGGCACAGAAAATGGGTTTCAAAGGGAGGGATATCCTTCGACTTGTTCCCGATACGAAGGTAAATCTCATAAACCGTTGCAGTGGAATGGATGGTGGATGGGGAATGAAATCAGAGTTCTTTGATTCATCAATGAAGGTTGCTGAGAGGTGTGTGAATGACATCAACCAAAAAGAGTATGATATTGCATGCTCGGACTGTTCTCTTGCAAGCCATCAATTGAGCCAGGCCAGCGAGGGAAATGTTCAGCCGTCTCATCCTATCATTGAACTGCATAAGGCATATGGAATAAACAAGGATCAAGGAATCACCAATGAAAAAACTTGAAATAGAATCGTTGCTAAATATCATAGAATATGAAAAAGTAAGGGATGATTACAGAAAGGATATCATACAATACAAGAAAAATAGACGTATTGTTTTAGGCTCAAATGTGGCCATGGTATTTGAGAATGAGAGGACACTGGGTTTCCAGATCCAGGAGATCATGAGAGCAGAACGTCTGGTGCATGATGAGCAGATACTTGAGGAGATAGAGGTCTATAACTCCATAATGCCTCCAAGAGATGGACTGAGTGCGACATTGTTCATTGAGATAACTGATGAAAAAAGAATAAAATCAATATTGAATGATTTCATTGGGCTGACAGATGGCGAAAACCTCTATTTTGAGATAGGAGGTGATAAGATATTCGCAACATTCGAGCAAGGCAGGGAACAAGAGGACAAGATAAGTTCAGTACACTATGTCCAATTCCATTTTGATCAAGATAAAAAAAATAAACTTGCCGATTTATCTCAAAATGTCAATATTGGAATTAACTATAATAATTATGTGTATTCTGTTCCTGTACATGATCAAATGAGGTCTTCCCTTCACGAGGATCTATAGAAAATAGTCACCTTCAGATGGCTTTTTTTTGGATGGATACTTGGCTATCTTCACCTAGAAATAACAGGGATTAAATGAAGGTATATATCAGCGTGGACATGGAGGGCATTACCGGTGTGACTCACTGGGATGAGGTAGAGCACAAGAAGCCCGCAGCATACATCCAGTTCCAAGAACGAATGACGCAGGAGGTTTTGGCGGCCTGCAATGGAGCCAATGATGCTGGCGCAAAGGAGATCTGGGTCAAGGATGCCCATTACTCTGGTCGAAACATCCTAGCAGAAAGGTTACCCTCTAATGTAAGATTGATTCGTGGCTGGAGTGGACATCCTTATTCAATGGTCCAGGAGTTAGACGATAGTTTTGATGCCTTGATGATGGTGGGGTATCACTCAATGGCAGGACAAGGAGGTAATCCACTGGCTCATACCATGTCCTCATCCAAGATCGACACTGTTTTTATCAATGATCAGCAGACCTCAGAGTTCTTTCTTCATGGAAATATTGCCGCAAAGCACGGTGTCCCTCTAGTTTTCGTCTCAGGAGATGCTGGGCTGTGCGAGGAGGTGCAGGGTGTATGTCCCAGTACGACCACACATGCGACCATGGTAGGTGTTGGTGACTCTACCATAAGCATTCAGCCGGAAGAATCTCGAAATACGATACAAAAGAAGGTTACTCAAGCGCTAAAGGGCGATCTGAGTGGTTGTGTCTGGAAGCATCCTGAGATGTTTGTCCTGCGCATACGTTACATCAAACAGCAATCAGCCTATAAAGCTTCTCACTATAATGGTGCTGAATTGATTGATGCAAAGACGGTCCAATTCGAGACAGATGACTATGATGAGATAATGCGTTTCATGCTCTTTACCGTATAGTGGATCTTCCTTTTCAACCTACAGAGAAAGTTCTACTACCCATCCATGGTTCAGATGCACTATTTCCAGTCAATCAAGTTTATTGTGTTGGCAGAAATTACGCTGCACATGCAAGAGAGATGGGTGTGGATGATAGAAAACCACCATTCTTTTTTACTAAACCCAGTTGGACCATTACCACAGGTGATGTCAAATATCCTCCAAATACTGAAGATCTTCAACACGAGGTAGAGCTCGTACTGGCAGTTGGTGAAGATGTGTCTATTTTTGGATTTGCGGTTGGGGTAGACCTCACAAGAAGAGATATTCAGGGCAGGGCCAAGGAGAATGGGAAGCCCTGGTTCAGCGGGAAAAGTTTTGTAGGCAGTGCACCGATTTCTGAGATAATTCCAATCAAGGGATCAGAAGACCTTTCTGATCTAGAACTTACTCTCAAAGTGAATGGTGAGTTGAGACAGTCAGGCTCTTGTTCGGACATGATCTGGACCCCGCCAGAAATATTATGTGAGATGGTAGCGGACATACCATTATCTCAGGGTGATCTAATTTTTAGTGGTACACCTGCAGGTGTTGGCAGAATACAATCTGGAGATATGATCGAGGCGACCATTCCTGATAGAGCAATACTCTCTTTTAGTATTATTTAATTCATGAAATTAGCAAGTATAATTTTTTTGATTTCCTTTTCAATGGCCCAAGACATGCAGGTTAAATATGTAGTCGCATATACGATCGATGTGGATTGGGGAGGAGAAGTAGAATCAGTCGCAGAGGTCACTGCTGCACCAGGTTACGCAAGATTTAACGGTAAACTAAATCCCAAAAGGTGGATATTCCGATTGCTTGGCGGTGAGAGGGGAATCATAATAATTGCCGGTAATGATAATAGTATAGGCTATAATGCAAAACGTGAAAGGTATTGGGTGCAACCATATGGTAGCATGAATATTATGGCGGATATGAGTTTGGGTAATCCATCAAAAGAAAAATCAGAAGAAACTTCTACAACCCAAGAACCGAAAGAAAAAGAAACTTCTGAAAGTGAAGAGCAAAATCCCTTTATTGAACTAATTAATGCTATATTTAATGATGATACTGCTACTCCTCAAATAGAGAGGGTTGAAGGCGATGGTATAGAGATAGTCAATGGATTTAGAACTAAAAAATGGACAAGCACTATCTCTACTGAAAGCAATACACTGGTCATTGAAGAGTGGATGGTAGATGAACTCCCTTTAAGGGATTTACTTTATTCATACTTATCCGCATTTATTGAATCGGACACGGTTGAAAATTTTAACATGCCAAAATTTTCTTCACATGATATTATTAAAGGAGTAGACTCCACATATGCCTTCGAACCATCAAATGAAAGCATAGTATTGGCAAAATTGCTGGTAGACTCTGATAATGGTTGGATTCAATCAGCTTCCTTTGAGATAAGAGAGTTATATACAGTACCATTTGATGCTTCATCTTTTTCAATACCTGAGGAATATGAACGGATAGAGATTGAGGAAGAAGAACCAGATTTGGGCGGAAAAGATAAAGAAGCAGATTAGAAACTGATTGGTTTTTAAATCAAAAAAAATAAAAAAATAACTAGAGAATAAGATGAAACTCACGATTGAAAATATTTCAAAAACTTATCCCAATGGGGTTGAAGCACTAAAGAATGTCTCCATCGAGATCAGTAATGGCATCTTCGGATTATTAGGACCAAATGGTGCGGGTAAATCTACCCTTATGAGAACCATAGCCGCTTTACAAGAGGCAGATAGTGGTATGATCTTGCTTGGTGACGTAGATGTTGCAAAAGAAAAGCAGGCGCTAAGAGAAATACTGGGATACTTGCCCCAAGAGTTTGGTGTCTACCCAAAGGTCTCCGCAATTGACCTACTAGACCACATGGCGGTAATGAAGGGTATCACCGATACACAGAGCAGAAAGGAACAGGTAGAGTCTCTTCTTTATCAGGTGAATCTCTGGGATTCCAAGGAACAAAAATTGGGAACGTTCTCAGGTGGCATGAAGCAGCGTTTTGGCATTGCCCAGGCACTACTAGGAGACCCAAAACTAATTATAGTTGATGAGCCGACCGCTGGTCTAGATCCAATGCAGCGCAATCGATTTCATAACCTACTAAGTGCGATAGGGGAGAATGTCATTGTAATATTATCTACACACATCGTTGACGATGTAAGTGACCTGTGTAATGACATGGCCATCATATTAAATGGTGAATTAAAACTCTCTGGTAAACCCTTGGAATTAATTAAAAGGCTTGAGGGTAAGGTTTGGCAAGGATTGGTTGAAAAAGATATTGCTGAAACCTTGGAAGATGATGAAAGACTGATATCCTCAAGACTCTACATGGGTAAGGTAAAAGTTCGTCTTTTATCAGATGATGAGCCAATGAGCGGTTTCAAACTTCATGAGCCAGAGATAGAGGATCTCTATTTCGCAACCATAAATGATTTTCAGATCTGAGGGCTAGATAAATGTTATTGAACATACTACGCTTTGAGATCAAGTCCGGTCTTAAAAAAATGTCATTCTGGGTCTACTGCCTCATATTTTTCAGTATTGCTTTCTTGATCGTAAACATATTAGGAGGAGCAATAGTTGGTGCGAGCGCGGTCATGGATAACACCAAGTGGAATGCACCATTGACCATAGCTGGTTTCCAGACATTTTTCACAATTTTTGGTACAATAATATGTTCTGCCATTTTTGGTAATGCTGCGTACCGAGACTTTGAGACCAACATGC
>Ga0208639_1001303_pt1 | contig 16487 bp, 8 predicted proteins | sample ETNtaG_33_FD_185772 | JGI IMG/M metagenome (GOLD analysis project Ga0208639, IMG submission 185772) | Marine microbial and viral communities from oxygen minimum zone, Eastern Pacific Ocean - ETNP201310SV76 (SPAdes) (version 2) | ecosystem: Environmental > Aquatic > Marine > Oceanic ...
GCAACATTTGATATCAACTCCCCATCATGACCAAATTCCCATATCTGCACTACCATATGTGGTTCTACATAGTCATAGAGATGCTCAAATTTATATTTAAATCTTCTTATTACCCTTGCTGACGGGAGATCTCTCCATCGTTCCTCATAAAGGTTTCCTAAATAATCATAGTCTAACTCGATCTGGCCATATTTCTGTCCATCAATGGTCTGGAATACTATCTTTGATATCTGAACTCCATCATCAAAAGTGAAATACGTTCTCTGATCGGTAAAGGTCATTGGCTCATTTTGTTTATATCTCCAAGTCCTGTACTCTTGGCTCCATGGTTCATCATCACCATATACGGTCAGATTCAAATATTTCCAACGATCGGTATATTCACCTTTTTCCTTTAACATCCCATTTGCATCGTATTGCAACATTTCTCTTTTCTCAATGATACCGGATGATGATACTCTCTCAATTTTGATGGGCTGGTCTTTATCATTATAACTGACAGAAAGATGGGATTTCCCACGACGAGAGGTAGACAGCATGGAAAGATCAGCCTTGAAATTATGGTCACTTTCAAAATACCTGACGTAATAGACATCGCTTGATGGTTGACTATTCACAATACTGTAATAGAGGAAAATTATTAATATATTCTTCATTGATAGCATAATTAGTCTTCAGGTGTAATATCTTCGTCCAAGTTATTTGATAACTGATAACGATATATGGAACTGCTCTCACGGTCACAAACGTAGAGGACACCTCTTTGATCTACAGCAGCGGCACAAGGTTCGCTCATTACCTTTATAGAGTCTTGCTCATACCCAGCTTTTTTAAAGTAGTCTCCATAAGAATTGAATACTGTGACATCGGAATTGATATCATCTACAACATATATGTTCTTATTATCATCTAATGCTATGTCCACTGCATTTGTGAACCATGATGGATCCATGATATCATCTGCCTCTGGCTGAAATCCAGAAGTATAGACCGCAAAATCACCAGAGAGATTTGGATAGATCATATGCACAGGAAAATAATTACCTACCTGAGTGTAATATAAATTTCCCTGATAATCCACATCAATACTTAGAGGCTGATTTACAGTACCGGCTCCTGTTCCAAATCCTTTGACCGTTGACCCAAATCGGCCTGTAAATGCCCAAACGTATTCACCACCGGACAACTCTAGCAATAACGAACGATGAAATTGAATCTGCAGGATACGATATTGATTATTATTTCCACCATAATTATCCGTCACAAATATCATATTCTCATCACCTGCTGGAGCAGTAAGAGCAGTGAATTTGCTAGAATCAGCTTGATAAAAATTATCCAGATAAACATTCATCTCTTCTGATCCATCATAGAATAGATGTGGACCTGTCAACGAATCAATTATTGATTCATTCTGTACCATATCAACTGACGTTAGATTCCACTCATTGTCATTTAATAGAGAAAGCCAAATATCCGTACCTGCGAGCACTGTTGTATCAACATTTGTCTGGGTATGTATGAATGTACCAGATGATGAAACTTTATAGATCGGCACATCGTTCCAATATTGGTTCCAAATAAATATTCTTTGTGAACCATCAATGAAAAAGACATTCATTTTCTTATCCACATCGACATCAATGGGAGAAATTTCATTATTATCACCATCCATCAAGTTACTCAATGATTCAAATCCAATTGGCCTATTGCCATTCTGGTCAAAAACCAAGATCGAGTTATTGCCCTTGTCTGCAACAAACACCCTTCCATCCTGGGCAATGGATATATCCTCTGGTTGATCCAGCCCAAAACTACTATCCCATAGAGGACTTATCTGTAAAAATGTAGTATCTCCAGCCCCAAATTGACCAGGGTCTTTCGAATCGATATCTGATGGGATCACAAAGCGATCTACACATGATACAAAAAAGATGATCAAAATAAATTGCACGAAATGGAATCTATTCATCATAGGGTTAGGCCAATGCTAAATCGTTGTGGGTCACTTAAATGGCTAAAGTTTGCATATCCATAGTCCACGCTAACATTCACTGGGCCTGCTGGAACAATGATCCCTATACCAAAGGTAAGATCCTCCTCGTGTTTATTGAATTTATGGCCAACTCTTAGAAACAATATCTTTGAATATGAGTACTCCAAACCACTGACAATATATTCAGCATTGTCTACTGGATGATTCAATTGCATAGAAACTGTCAACCGTTGTTGGTCAGAGTCCAATGGGTCCAATGCAGCGCCTACCCTGAACTGTGTGGGAGGTGAAAATTTTTCAAATGAGGTTAATTCATTGATCTCAGATCCAGAACTTTGATCCAATATCCTTTTCTCATAGCTTCCCTTGGGAGCAACAGTTTCACCAAAATTGGACAATGATGCGCAGAACCGAAGTGACCTATATCCTGTCCAATAGAATGTCCCCATATCCAATAGTAGAGCATTCATTCCATACTCAGCCATATCCTCAGAAACATATTTCAAGGTCAGACCAAAACTAAATCTATCAGTCATTTTTGCACCATAGGTCATACCAAAAAACCTGTCTTGAAATGTGAAATAATTGCCAGTGCCATCAGGGTGGAACTCTGTTGTCTCAACCATGGGATCCATATGCAAGATCCCTGCATTAAATCCAATATAATGCTTCTTGAAAAAACGATGTGTGAAGCTAAAATAATCATAGTTTATATCTGCAGGCCACTTGATCTGGGTCATGGAGATCTCTGTATCCTGCAATTGTGCAATGGTCGCTGGATTATAGTAGACACTTGCAGCATCTTGATTCAATGCAACCACTGACTCACCCATGCCCACTGCCCTGGCACTGACACCAATATTTAAAAAGGTAAATACAGAAGTACCTGCTCTTTGTCCCCCCAGTATTGGAAATAGATCCTGACCATCAACAGGAAGGATCAGACCAAGGGTGAATAATATTTGAATGAATTGGCGTACCATCAGAAGATAAACTGTAACCCGAATTCCATTGAACGTAATTTCCTATATCGAGATGGGTCCAGATTAGGGTTGGGACTATTCGCCATTCGATAACCATATGTCTCACCAGGTCCATATCCACGACCCGTATATGGGTTTATCCTTCTTGGAATCGTCTCATTCATCAAGTTCTCTATCTCTAGGTAACTCTTCAACTTGTAACTCCCAATTTTAAGGGTCTTATAGAATTTGAGGTCCACATTCCTACTAGGAACCTCACTAACATAGGCATAAGGACGATCATCCTCTCTTGGACCTTCATAATAAGGCCTGTCACCTACATATATGACCGTATCCTTGATCGAGCGAGTATATCGTCGGCCAGATTCATACTCCAATCTCGCGGATACTCCCCAATTGCTTGGGTGCGAATAAGACAGATTGGCAAAAAAATGTAATGGACGATCCCAGCTCATATAATTCTCACCAAGAGGTTTCTCTGATAATTGACCTGCCTGGACAAGGAGGTTATCCATCGGCGATGAGCTCTTGCCTGTCACAATGCTATAATTGAAATTTAGATCTATGTACCAATTCATGAAGAGTCTGCTCTTCAATATGGCTTCCACACCTCTCGACCTTGCATAATCTGCATTGAAATACATATTGAAACTCAAATGCGCATATTTGGGGTTAGAGGGTCTGATGGTCTGGGATGTCTCATAGTCAAACATATCCTTCCAATATGCCTTTAACTCCAACACCTGGTCCTCATTGAAACGGTGTTTGACACCTAGTTCATACTGGACCGTGGTCTTAGGATTGAGATTTGGATTTCCAAAGACCTGGTAAGTGGACTGTGCCTTGGAGTTTATCTTTGCATATACATATTGAAAGGTCGGTAATTGTGAAAAATGACCGTAATAGAAGTATAGCACGTCATTATCTGTGATAGGATGAGAGATACCAAACCGTGGACTTAGCCTAGCCTTCATCTTATATGGTTCTTCAAACCAGGGGAAATCAAATGTCTCTTCATCAAAGATCTTTCTGGCCTTGTCAGTGATTATGATATTGGCAGTATCACTAATTGCATCTTCAACATATCTCCCAGGAATCCAATAGTCTGTTCTAAGGCCTAGGTTCAAGGTCATCCCCTCAAATATTATTCTGTCTTGTAAATAGAAAGCACCAAAGTAGGTCTTTGCATTGTAATGATCGTAGTTTGCTCCAAAACCAGATGAACCACTCCAAGGTTCGTCTATATCCAATACCTGAATGTCCGTGATCGTATGCTCAAAACCTGTTTTTATCTTGTGTCCAGATTGAGTATGCACCGTCCAATCTATGTCAAAACGAGTGTTCTCACTACTGAGATCATACCACTCTGGTGCAAAGCCTGTATCATAGAATTCATCACCATATGTGATCTGAATGTTTCCGTCAAGATCTGTATCATCGAGATTGTAATTGATCGGTTCTAGGTCCAATCTTTGCTGGTAGTCACTCCAATGGAGATCCTGGACCGCACTATGTTCCATGGTCGTAAATTTCCCAAGTGTTATCTCATAAAATGACCTAGTGGATAGTGTGTGGGTCCAATTCATGTTAAAAAGTCGTGTGTCTCTGGTAATTGTATTGTAATTATCTAGAATGTTCATATATCGATAAGGGAAATAAGTTGATGAAAAAGCCCTGGGCATGAAATAGCCTTGATTGATGTTCATGGAGGCATCATATGAGATGGACATCTTTTTCTTTGCTGTCAATTCCCAAGTAAGTTTATATAGAAAGTGCCAGTCATTGTTCTCCCTACCCGCAAGTTTTGACATAAGATCTTCCGCCTTTGAGTCACTGATCAATGAAGATTCCCAGTAGCGATGTGGATATAATCTTGAGGCAACAGGAAGATTACCATCGTACATCTTGCCATATCCGTTCAAGAAGAAAGAAAAACGGCCCGGTATCTCAACTCCAGCAATGGTCGGAAGTGTCTGAAAAAAGAGATCAGGTCCACCTAGATTAAACTCTACCCTGTCTGAATTATAATTATCAGCCAGAAGTCTATCACTCGAATACTTTACGGTACCCTCATAATGATCGCGGCCCTCCTTCAGTTTGATATTGACGACACCTGACATGGCTTGACCATACTCTGCATTATATCCCCCTGTAACGATCTCCAACTCCTCAATTGCATCTGCATTGACAAATAAGTTCCCTGAATAGCCAGAAAGAGGATCCTTGACAGAAAAACCATCAACTATGAATATACTTTCATCGATCCTTCCCCCTCTGATATGTATCTCATTGTCCTGAGTTGTCACACCTATCTGCTCTGACAATATGTCCTCTACGCTAGAGACGACCTTCGCTTCTATGTCCTCTCTTCTAACTCTGGCTATGGATGAGGTCTCATCAACATCAAAAAGAGGCTTTTTCCCCATGACCACTACATCTTCTCCAAAACTTAGGACCGTTTCCTCCATATTGAAGTCAAGTGTGATCGTCTCATCAGACCTTATTAACACTCCCGTCTTTAAAATGATCTTATAGCCGATCATGGAGACCTCTACATCATAACTACCCGGTGAAACATCACTAATCCTGAATCTGCCTTCAAGATCTGAGGCAGCACCATAGTAGGTACCCTTGATCATCACATTCACACCAGGAAGGCCTTCACCACTATTAGCTTCCTTTATGGTGCCAACCATGGACCCAAGACCTTGAGCATTGAGAATGGTCAAAAAAGAAAAGGTCAAGATTGTGAAGGCTCTAAAATTCATTGTCAAATAGGTATTGGAATAATTTTATCGCAGAACCATTCCCTTGTAGTTTTGGCCTGTATCCATCATGAAGAGGAAGGGTCATGATAACGACCTTGCCAGATAATTGAGTTGGAGAAACACGGTACTGGCCCATATTACAAACAGTAGGATTCCCAATCCAATCATCGCTTCCCTCTGGGTCTGCCATATGGTAGATCTCTGTCAGTGTCTCAAACTCTGATTCGTTTGGCCAAAAACCTTTTACCTTTACAGCTATTAGATGAGAAACAGATAGATTGAGTGTTGTATCAATCGGACTCTCTATTATCTTATTGGGGAAAAGACGTCCACTTGGATTTAACGTGATCAAGGAATCTAGAGGAAACCAGGTGAATGTTGTATCCTCAAAATCAATGGGATTGATGAATAGATTACCTCCACCCATGATGAAATTGACCAGACTTGCCTCTGCACGATTGTACGTATCGTTTGCCGATGCCGTATTATTATATGCCGCATACCAGAGGACTGTTTTAAAATAGTTCAGATTAGCAGTTACATCTGTGGCTGAGTAGGGTAACTCATCGCCTATCTCCCAAAAGGAATATCCATTTGGTCCTATAAGGGTGTCCATCATGCCAACATACCAAGACAATGCATTATTTGAATTATCAAGTGGATAATCATCCACGATCAGTACGTCTCCTACTACGGGTTTGACAACCCAAACTTGAGCATCTGAGGGACGTGTTGAGTCTGGGTATTGTGCTACCAGACTCTCTGCACCAGCTATGTCCTTACATTTAACAAAGAATTTGCGAATACCAGACTCGATGTTTGTCAAGGTAATGCTGGTCTCATCTCCATCCAACCTTTCCCAACAGGTAGCGCATGTATCATCGAGAGCATAGAATATGTCCGTTATCGTCTCATTACCATCTTGATCATAGAGGTCCCATATAAAGGTTCGCGTCGGAAAGGTAAAACTTGTATCCCCACCAATATCAGCGATCAATGGGTTTGATAGATATCTAAATGATAGTTCAGGTGATGAATTCTTTATGGGCAGTGTCAATCTTGAAGGAGTTGGGTCCTCGTTACCATCATTATCAACCGATCTTACCTCAAACGAGAAAATATCCAGATCTGATCTTATGGGAACATAAAATACCCCACTTTCCAAATCAGTGAATGTCCAGATCGAATCACTGCTCCATTTATAATTATAGCCAACTATCTCTCCATCTGGATCCTCTCCCCACCAGTGCAATTCTTGCCTGCTTGTCGTTATGGTAGTAAATGCTTGAGAAAGAGTGTCCCAGACATATTCGCTGTCAGGATCCTCATCAATCGCGTAGATCATATTCCCAAGGGAGTCGATCCTTGAATAAACAGTATCAATGGCAACCAAGGAAAGATAGGTCTGAGGCATGCTCAGGTCAATGGGCTCAGAAGGGTCTTCATATTCCCATCTATTACATGAGAGAAAGACGACCAGTATGAAAAGTCTTATGTTATTCAGAATATCTCCAATATTTAGAGGGCGGGAAGACCCGCCCTCTATTGAATCTATTTTACAAGTAACATCTTCTTGTCAGCAATGAAACTTCCTGCCTTGATCCGATAGATATATAACCCTGATGGGACCTTTTGACCTTTATCATCTAGGCCATTCCAGTTAACCACATGAAAACCTGGATCATATACATTACCCTTAATGAGAGTACGAACCTGTCTACCAACAACATCATAGACAATAAGTTTTACATCTTCTTGAGAGCCAATGGAGAATCGTATTTGGGTCTCGGGGTTAAACGGGTTGGGGAAATTATCATGAAGAGCATAATCATATGGATTTACCTTCACATCATCATCGATCCCAACCATCTGTCCAAGATCTGCTACATCACGGATCTGAACCTTGTATGTACCATAGCTATAGTTGAAGATTCCCATCACATGATCTAGTTCCTGACCCTCGACAAATGTGCTCATCAAATTATCTGCTTCCAAAGTTGACAAATCATCATCAATGAGTGCCTCAAATCCGGATTCATCCGTGATGGACCAATCAAAATCATTGACAGATGAAATCGTCACATTATCTAGTTTTACCAATACTCCCTCATAGGATTCAACCTCATCAGCAGTTTGAGAAACATCCTCACAACTTACTACGGTCGGGCCTGGTTCATCCAACGTCTCGACAATGGTCACCTGAGCATTGATCAGACGTGTATTCCCACCGAATTTGAATAGCCAGTCTGGATCATAGTCTGTGACGAGCCCAGTTATCGAGACATGCTCTCCACGCGTTATGTCAACCACCTCTTCAGTGTCAAATACAAGGCCTGCCCATTGTTGTTGTGTGCCAGGATCCTGCAAGGCATAAGAGCTATAGCCACTATTATACTGAGCCGTGTCCGCTGTCACGATTCCTGACACTGTGACCTCACATCCTTCATATCTGGTGTTCCCTGATGGCCAAGGAGTATACTGCAGATCAATAACTCCCAACTCGTCCGTAACAACAAACCCAAGTTGGTCATGATCTGTATCATAGGGATATTGACTTGTCTTTGGCTCGGACTGATCTGCACCATCATCCGTTGCTGTGATATAGTAATAGACCGAATTATCGTTTGAGGTGACATCCGATATAGGGATCACTCCAGTGAATACCGAATCATCATCTGACGACATTGTCACAGTGTTATAGGTACTTCCATCAATAGTGTAATGAACAAGCGCCTCAGAGATTGAAGAATTATCCAAGATCACACAAGAGACCGCAACCTCATTATCTGAAGACATTGGCGCACATGGCACTCTTGACATTCCTGATATGGATGGTGGTCCAGAACCAAATTCCATATCATCTGCGTAAAGGGGACATAGCTTGTATGCGGTCGAATCATCATTGCTACCATAATGATGATACAGCCAACCTTCCATGGACTGGAGCAAGGAACCAACCGGAGGAGGACCCAATACCTCAAAGAATGCAGCAATGCTGTCTGAGTCATCATCAACCAATACCGACCCTGATCCATCATCTGCTGCAAAGACCTCATACTGGAAATCATTTCCTGTGACCACAGCATCCTCGACACGAACCATGACATTACCCCATTGCTCTGCCTCAGTAGGCCAACGAAGGTCTCCTGTTTGAACTGTATCAACTACAGGCAGAGGTTGCTCAAAGTCCATTATATTAATTGGTTCAGTGATAAATAGTTCGGTCATGTTTGCCGGTCCGGTCGTGTACTCATAGACATAGCCAGTTGCTTGGATCAGGTCTCCCTCAAATAGGGTAGGGAATGCCGAACTATCTGGGTCGTAAGACAATACTGCGCTCCATGGTCCCCCATTCACATCAGCAAAGATAAATTTGACACCAGATCCAGCATAACTCAACCCGGTTGGCATTGTGACAATTCCCTCCATAGTGACAGTGTCACCCAACATATAGGAGATGTCAGATGAGGCATCCTCTCCTGCTTTCATGAGATCACTATGAAGTACCTGCTGGATACGCTGAATCCTTGTCAGATCTTCCTCGACCACGTCTCGTGCTAGCCTTGGCTGTAGCTTATAATTATCATAGTTATAGTCAAGGACACCTTCGATGTCTGCAAGTTGATGACCCTCTACAGGATAGTAAAAGTAATTCCATTTGTCATCGCACCTAGCTGTCAATTCACCATCGCCAAATTCCCACTCTCCATATCCGAGGTCAGGGTTGGTCACTACTACATCTTCAACTGCTATCAAACAACCCTCATACGCTTCACCAATCTCGGATATCGAGATAAAAGAGGGGGTCAACTCTTCCTCAGATTCTCCATGAACAATTCCAGATGTTACACTAGCAAGCTCTGTAAGATTATAATATTCCTCCACTGTTCCAGTTAGAGTTACCTCATCTCCCTCTCCAGGACCTGGATGAGAATTGCCGCTTGCATCTACCCAATCAAAATCATGCCAACCGTCATACTCAAAGCAGACAATTCCATTCCAAGGACCGTCATCATCCTGCACATGCATATATCTGTACTGATCGGAGCCCCAAAACTCAGCTGTTACCACGCCCTGGATGGTCACTTCCTCTCCATTCAATGGACTGGCATCATCAGAATCAGGATCTGTGACGTATTGGATGTCGTAGATGGAGGTAATGGTCCCTGTCTCAGAAATACTAAAGTTTAATGTATCTCCAACAAAGGGATCTAATGCTCCATGTTCACTATCTACTAACCATATATGGAAAACATGGTCACCTACACTTATATCTTCCAAAGATATTGGGTCTGTAGAATAATGCATTACCGCGTTATTGTCATCAAGCATGTAATGGACATGTCCATCAACTCCGTCGCCAGTCGATCCAATAGTAAAATTGGCCACAAAAAACTCTATGGTTACCTGATCAGAGAATAGAGTAGCCCCATCTTCTGGAGATACTATTTGAATTGAAATATCATCAGTTAACTCATGGGGGTGTGAACCGAGATAATCCCAAGTGTCTTGATCCAATACGATCCATTCAGAGTTGTCTGCGCTCGTTCCTGCTGAAGCATTCCAGTCACCTCCGTTCCCTTCCATAACATTTGATTGGCGTAGCAATGTATGATTTGCAGTAGCATCTGTAACGCCAGCAACATCCCATCCTGCGCCTGGGTCGCCACCTTCTAAAGTACCTATCATATCAATAATGGTAGTATCTGTGCCATCGATCTGTGCGAGGGCCCTTACATCATTACCATTAAATGCTGTTATATACCATGGGTCGGCATATGCATGGGTCTCATCTGCCAAATCAGTGATCGTGGCATCAGCATCAGAACTTGCAATGACATAGACATCACCTACATCAATGGTGGCGCCTGTATCAAAAGTAAATGTTTCACTCCATGGATTACCATTATAGTTGCCTAATATGACAAAATCATCCAGCGAAACAGTTTCCCCAGTTCCGTTATAAATTTCAAAATATTTGTTATTCGAACTTCCTTCTGCATACTCACTAAAGAAAAGTCCTGTAACATCGACCTGAGGAGTCTCCAAGGCTCCTTCATCGATCCAAGTAGCAATAAGATCGATCTCATCAGAGGTTAGGTCCTCATTCCCACCTCCAGGCATCTCGCCTGATTCAACTCTCTGCCAGAGTAGACTATTTGCGTGGTCACCTGGGACAATGGCATCTCCACTGTCGCCACCCGACATAAGATCATCATAGTTTGTCAGATTAAGGCCACCAGAATAACCATGGCAACTGGTACAATTATTATCTAACATCGTTTGGATCTCGGTCCCATAGTCCACTTGCCCATAGGTCATCCCAAGAGTTAATAATATTAATGGTATTCTTTGCATTTCATGCTCCTTTATTTGATGATCAAGAATTTCCCTTCCTTGACCTTTCCTGAATTTTTGTCCTCGACAGTAAAGAGATAGAGGCCCGATGCTGTTGCCTGATCATGCATTGTGATCATATCCCAGGCATGTTCTCCGCCTGACATAAGAGGGTTCTTTCGTTCATCGATATTATCAATATCCTGTCCCTTATAGGATTCATCATGGTGAATGATGTCAACAAGATCACCCGCTAAGGAGAATATCCGAATTTCTGCAATTGCAGGCAAATTTCTAAACCATATCATCTTACTTCGGCTACCGTATCCATCCCACAGAGCCTGCCCTCTATATGGATTCGGGTAAACACTTGGATCAGCGGTCCATCCTGATTCAAATGTAGCTTTTTCACCTGGAAAAACATAAACCCTATTTGAGTAGATGGAGCTTTCCAGACTCTCTAGATTAGCATCAGGATCACCTCGATCATACGCTGTGATAGCGTAATAATTTAACCAACCATCCTTAATTCCCGAATTCTCAAATTTGTAGTGGTAGTAAACACCATCAATATCAATGCTATCTGGCTCTCCATAATTGTTTGTAATCTGTATGATGGAGAAACCCGTATTATATCCTATGTCATTTATTTTATCTATCTCTAGAAGCAGCGAGAATTCGCCTAATGATTCATTGTTTGTCTTTCGACTTCCATAGATCCTGTAACCCTCAAAATCTTTTTGTTGACTGATGGGGTCTAGAAATGGCTCAGAATTATCTTGCCAGTAGATTGTCACTTTACCCGTCTCGATCTCAACATGCATGTTAGGTGCAGGCGGTGGTGCGGGTAAGATGTAACGATCGAGCTTCTGATTATCATTGTTGTCCTCACCATCATCCAAGATATTATTTCGGTTTCTATCCTCACCATCATATGCCTTTTGGGCCCAATCATAATTAATAAAAAGATTTCCTCTTCTACCAGGAGAGTCCCCGCTATGTCCATCAGACCATAGACCACACACAACTGAAAATGCGATGCTACAAGAATCTCCGGGAGCGAGGTTCCAGGATGTGGTGTCAATGTTTGGCTTAGAACCGATCGGACCTGCCGATAAAAGGAAAAGCCAACTATTTTCTGATAAGGGATATCCATCTTCCGTGTATTCTGGACCAGTACCCTTGGGTACAGAAGAAGACATCTTATCATATCTTTCATTGTCATCCAATGGCATGCTGTAAGCAGGGTAATCGCTATTACTGGAATTGGTCCAGACCCATTGAGAATAATACGTTGCTAAATACTCCATGGGTATCGAACCTCCAAGTACAGACATACCGAGATAAGACTCTGACCAACCATCATCTCCGTCTGCATCATACTGGTAGGCAATGTCCCTGGTAAAACCTGCCTCATCAATGGATTCATCAAAACCATTTAAATTATCATACCATGTAAAACCGCCTCCAGGCGTATAATAATCAGTATAGTTGAAATTTGCCACAGATGGGTCCGCCCAAATGCCGGCGTAGATGTCATGAATAGTATCTGTAGATGAATTTTTAAAAGAATAATTAAGAATGACAAATGCATCTGCATAAGAATAATTCCAGGAATAACTCTCTAGATGGATATCCAGTCCCAAGGGATGATGATTGGGTATGCCTAGATCATCTGAAGTTGATTCACCATAGTCATTGAAATCTGCAAACATATCCTGGTGAGATACTGCATCTGGTGAATAGTACTTGGCCATGGAGTCTTGCGTAGTAGAGGATATTGAAGACTGGATTAGTATAGGTTTCTCAGCAAAAAGTTCAAATCCTTCGTTGCCTGCCTCAAAAACACCATCGACAATTGATGTGGAGACCCTTCTCTCACCATCGACCACGCCTCCAACCCAAAGCCCTGCGTATGAGAAGTGCTCTATCTGTTCTCGTGCGATCTCAGTCTGTTGCTTGTACTGGCAGGAAGGATGGATACTTCCATCCTCCATCAGATTCCACCCATTGCCAAGAATTCCAAAGTTGGTGATCGTAAGGCCCAGATTGCCTACGGATGTATATTTATCATACTCATCTGCTGCAAATTGAATTTTTTTTGCGACTCTTTCTTGGCAAATTGAGAATGAGGTAACAATTATGATGCAAACTATAGTACGCATATTATTTTATGAATAGAGCCTTCCTGATCAAAATGGTATTGCCAATGGTGAATTTGAAAAAATACATACCTGATGAATTGCCGCTTGCATCCCATGTGACCTTATGATCCCCGGTGATGAATACAGTATTTATCAAGGTTTCGACCTTATGACCAGAAAGGTCAAAGATCTCAATACTCATACGTCCTTGCTCTCTATTGTCCATATGGATCGTTATTTCAGGATTAAATGGATTTGGGTATAAAGAGATAAGACTAAAACCATTGGGCATGATTGAGTTTTCTTCAATATTCAAAGTGCCATCAAAAGGAATACCCGGAGAGCCAAGGTCCCCATTGCCATATGCCATCGTAGAGTAGAACCAATTCTCACTTAATTGATTATCAACTAAGAGGTCATGTATTTCCATGGATACACCACTGGAAAATGGCCAACCACTTGAATAATGAACCTCATCTACAATTGCTCCTGAAATATCTTGTAAGATGACCTCATCCTCAGTATTGGATAGAGAAAAACCATCATATTCGTAGTCTACATTGATCCCACCATTTAGCGTTTGATCACCATTTCTAGCCAATACAAAATATTCATCCGGCAAGACCGGTATGGTCATTTGATCGGAAAGGATCTCATGTTCATCACCCTGTAGATCTTTTATGGACCAGCCATGAATATCAATCGTCGAATCGGTCATGTTCATTATCTCAAACCACTCACCATACGAGTCAGATACCGATGATGGATTGGCCATGATCTCCGTTATCATCACTCCTTGATCAGAATATGTAAGATCATCAAACCAAACATCCATATAAACAGGTAGGTGGTCAGAGCCATCATGAAGTGCATCTGCTATCTCATCGCTTACAGAATTATTATTTCCATCATTGATCGCATCATTAAAATGATTCCCGTCATTGCCAAAGGCCCAGTACGTATCATCAACATAATGCATCGATGAGGAGGCATCAAGTAATGACTGTGAGACAAATAGCCAATCAAACCTGTCGTCCATTCCGCCCGTGGCTCCTCCCCCAAAGTTGGATGTCCTTGGCGATTGGGTATGTACATCCGCATATGAACTATTATTATGCCAGTGTCCTATGCGGTCTATTGGGTCAAATAATCGACCATCATTGTCATCACTACTTGCGGTCAACATGTCAAATGCAGGTTCAGAAGATGAGTTGTTGGAATAGATATTGAAATCTCCACCAACAATGAAATAACTATCAGAGGAGTGGTCATTCAAATAATTTCGCAATATGGTGGTCTCCTGTAATCTCTCATTTGCATTAGAGGTACCAGAGCTTGCTTTTAGATGTACTCCATAAATATTGAACTCAATACCAGACGACGAATGTAACATCACCCATTCAATGACATCTCTGGTTCCGGATGATTGGGCTGAATAGACAACATTTGTGCTGATAAAGGAAAAAATATCGTCTCTATAGTAAAGGGCTATGTCCTGCTGTGCGCTCTGATTCGTGAAAGGTGCCCCTGACCAATGATCTGAGTCTATGATGTCCAGTACATCTGATTTGAAATTTGAATATCCTGATTGTCCAACGATCTCTTGTGCAATGATCAGATCAGGCTGTACAAAATCGAGGATCAAGACATAGTCATCTTCTCGCTCATTCTCATCTTGGTAATTCAAAACGTTATATGTCATTATGCGAACATTTGATGCATTTACCATGCTAATTAAAATAATGAAAATAATATATCTCATCTAAAAATCAATGTGGGCCTCTATGTGACCGATCTCCATTCCGTTATGGTTGGTTAATTTCTTTGTTCTGAACTTATTCAAGTTGTTTTTCTCATCCTCTGATAATAATTCCAAATGCTCCATCAATGTCATGGCCGCTAGAGGCATCGCTCTAAAACCACCATCCAAGATCTTGATTGCAATTCCAATCGGGCCATGGTCTTCGGTTTTCAATGCAATACCACGTACGGATTCACCACCTACCTTAGTAACTCCCCTACCATTCAATGCACTTATGAACATTGAATCAAAGTGGTTGGTGCCACCAATCATCTCAGGATACGATGTCATCGCATTGAATACTCTTTTCAATTCTGGTTTATTATCTGTGGCCAAGATCTGGAACATCGTTGCAATGGTCTGCAGGGTCATGAAGGGAGTTGGCGCAGAACAACCATCTATCTCTGTGTGGATATCTCCTAGGCCAGTTAGTTCCTTCACATATTTCATTATGGTCTTTTGTACAGGATGATCTTTATGGACATATCCAGTCGTACCTTGCTCCAGGTACTTCGCAAGGGCAAGCATCCCCGCATGTTTCCCACTACAGTTGTTGTGTAAGGGCTGTGGAGATTTACTATCCGAGATCATTTCATATCTTGTGACTCTGTCAGAGGGGTAGTGCGATCCACATTCGTAATCCTCAGCCTTAAGTCCCAACTTGTGGAGCATTGACATCGCTGTATTAACATGCATGTCCTCCCCCTTATGAGAGGCACACATGAGAGCCAACTCTTGATCATCAAAACCCGCCGCATCTATGGCTCCTGCTTTTAATGAAGCCGCAGCCTGAAAAGGTTTTAAGGATGACCTGATGCACGTTAGATAGTGTGGGTCACCAGTACTAAATATTGTTTGACCTTTCCCATCAACTACAACCGCGAATGCGACATGTATGCTTTCAGTTAGATCTCCCCTCGTTACTCTACATGATATGGGCATGCTCAGTGTAGCATCTTAGATACAAATTCAAACCTGTATCCTTTTTTCATCAATTTTGGTATTTGATCACTTAATACATTCAGTGTCTTTGGCTTCACGTGACCTATCCCTATGGCAGCACCAAGCTCCTCAGACCTTTTCACAAGTTTCATGAGTTGCCTCTCTATCTTCTGCTCATCATCTTCATTATCTAAAAAAACATTTCGCCTTGCGGTGGGGACGCCAAAGACCTCCATCGTGGTCTCACCGATCGTTTCAACAGTGGTTCTACTATCTAGAAAGAATAAACTCTTTTCCTTCATTACCTTTGCAATATTTGACATCACATTCTGATCAGCAGAGGCTTTGGACCCTTGGTGGTTGTTCATTCCGATCGCAGTTGGTATCTCCTTTAATGCATTATTGAGTCTTCTTTCAATTGTTTCATTATCCATCTTGGTCATTAGAACGAAGTCCTCTTCGCCATATGTCTTCCCTGTATTCTCCATAGGCATGTGAACAATGACCTCGTATCCT
>Ga0208639_1001308_pt1 | contig 16467 bp, 9 predicted proteins | sample ETNtaG_33_FD_185772 | JGI IMG/M metagenome (GOLD analysis project Ga0208639, IMG submission 185772) | Marine microbial and viral communities from oxygen minimum zone, Eastern Pacific Ocean - ETNP201310SV76 (SPAdes) (version 2) | ecosystem: Environmental > Aquatic > Marine > Oceanic ...
CCAAGGTAGAATATTACGACCCAAATGTCTCGGAAGATATCCTTCTTTCCGATATCAATCCATCCGGTCTTGAGACCGCCTGAAGGGACGATTTCCGCCTCAAGGATGTCGGACATCGCGCGGCCTACGGCCGCGATTCAGTCATGAGGGTGACGGATGTCTATGTTGTGATGAATGTCTGGTCATCTGTCCATGTTTGCCCATTTCCATTCTCGCCCATCACTCGCCAGTGATAGGTTTGGCCACTCACCAATCCACTCACAGAATGCTGCCAATTACCCACGGTTGAAGGCCCCTGAAAGGCACAACTTGTCCAACTCAATGTGCTGTTCCCTCCGTCGAATAAGCCCCAACAAACAGTCAAATTCGTATTCGTGCCATTGTCATAAACATCCCATTCAAGATCCGCCACATTGTTGGTGACATTTGACGCATTCGCATCTCGTAAAATTGCATCATATTCGAAAATCCATCCACGAAGTGGGTCGGTATTCCATACGGGCAAATGATCCACAGCGTCCCAACTCGACTGGAGCAGTGGGAAACCCCAAGCCGCGAGATAAGGCATCAAATTATGACCAGTATTCAATGAAATTTGAATCGCCCATTGGTTGAATTCGGCGGAGTCGCCTGAAGGTTGGCTGGTGTAATTGTAGTAGTATTCTTGGAAAGCGGCGGTGAATGGTGCCCACCCAAATGCTTCCTTGATTTGAATATGAGTTTCAAGTGCAGTCCACACCGACCAAGATGAGATTTGGGCACCATTGTTGAAGTATGTCTCCGTTCGACTTTGCCTGCTGCTCTGTGACATCGCACCGTGACCGGTAAGCCCGACAAGCTCCTCCATCAAGTACATCGAGTATAGGTTGCAAGTAGTCTCAGTATTGCCGGGCAACGTGGAGGACATCCACTGGTGATTGTGACCCAATTCATGGAACATACCCCAATCTCCATTTTCATACATGTATGTGCCATTGACGACACCCGCTACACTCGCTGTATGGGCCATGAATGGATAGCCGCTGTGCATCCAACCGGCACTAATCTGGACATCGAATACGGCACGCTCAATGCGAGGCCATGGTGTGAATCCTGAGAGATTGTGCTCCATCTGTAAGGCAGCATCCCAGAAATCCATCGCATAATCTGGATCGTCGAGATTTCGAATGTAGTTGGAGGGAACTGTCAAAATGAAGAATTCCGAAGACAGTTCGGCAGAAGGTGCCGGGGCATGGCGGAGAGAATTTTGCCAATCACTGAGATTTGTGACACCATGCTGATACCAGGGCATCTCGACTGCATTTTCGAGGGTGACATTGAATTCGCCAAGTGTTGAGCCCGCTGCTATAGCGACATAAATTGCGCCCCCAAACGCGTTACCTACCGACATTGAGGTGTTGTCAACATACCACCATCTGTGTATTCGAGGATGACGATCAAGTGTGTCTTTACCCCACAAATTATCGGTATGTGCACCAACCAATACATACACATCTTGATTGACCATACCTATCGGGAATGTGACATTCACCACTTCACCCGGTGCAGCATACAGTCCCGTACTCATGCGCCCATGTGAACGCGCACCTGCATAACCAAAACTCGACGGTAACCCCGCAAAATCACCGTCGATTTGGAGGGTGCGATTCAACCGAGGTGCTGTGGCATTTACAGAGCCTGGGAATGAGGATGAGGAGGGATGTGCAATCAATTCATTGGCAGGTAATTTTTGCATCAATTGTTCTTGAACATTGAGAAGTAAATCATCGATTTCATCAGCATCCATCGTATACCTGTTCTGCGAATCGATGTGGAACCAACCAGTGGTATTCGAAAGGGCTCGAACCGCACTCCAATATGCAGTGAAATCAAGCGGCAAATTTGAGGCGCACAAATTGACTGTGTTGGCAACTTGATCCGCATCATCACCGGTCAACATCAGGGTTCCAGCAAAATGCTGCTGAAGAAGCGGCAGGGCACCGAAAAGCCGGTACTGAGGACCTAGATGGGCATCTGTGACCGTTGTCGTTGTGTATATATTGGATGTAGAAACGAGGAGGCCCGTCGTCTTGGCAATCTTGTTCCCAGGGTAATTGTGTGGCCCATCGCTATTCGAATAGGACCAGTACCATGCGTGGCCACCCATGAGGAGTCCGCCACCATCGGTCAACCAATTCTCAATCTGAGCGTTTTCTGTATCGGAATATGAATTCCAAAATTCAGTTACAAAGCAATCCATATTGTGAAAATCTGCAGGTGTTGCTGAAGTGATGACTGAATATCCTTCACCGAGTAGTGTATCCTTCCACCCGTTGAACGAAGCTTCGAGACCCACACGCTGACGTCCATCACAGACCCAATCCAGAGTGTTGAGGCTTAGATTGCCATGCGCACCACTGATTTTGGCGACCATCGCTTCATGACCATACCCAACAATTCGCCCTTGACCGGCGTGGGAGGCTGATACGGTGGGCCGATCCGAACTATCGAGACCCACGGGGAAGGCCCATTCCCCAAAGGGTAGAATGAGGGAGGGGTAGGAACTACCGTAGTTTACACTGCCAACTGGTCGAGTCGTTAGTTCATCGTAATCCGCATCCAAATCGTGGATGGCGAAAGTGAGATTCACGCCCAAAGAACCGCCACTGTTGTTGGCCCAAATGGTGTGTGTTGTCCATGCATGCCGATCAACACTTCGACCCGGTGGTGTTCCACTGAGTGTGCCGTTTGAATCAATTGAGATGCCATCGATTGGTGGATCAAGAGCCCAAGTGAGGATGGGGGAGCCTCCATTGTCAACAGGGAAATGGATGCTCACATTGGCTTCCAGCACAAATTCAGTGTCCCCCCAACTCAAATTTGAAGGGAAATAATCAGCCACTTGGATACTGAGGGTGACTGAACAGTTCCCGCCAGTATTGAAGGCTGAAATCACATGATTGGCCCATGGGTGCAACGTGTCCGCAGAGCCAAAAATACGTCCTGTTGATGAATTGAAATTCAATCCTTGAGGAAGTCCCGGGTCAATGCTCCAAGTGATTGCCGTGCCTCCCGTGGTTTCAGGTGACATGTCTATTGTATCATTCATCCAAATCAAATCGAGCGGCATTCGATTATAGGCAATTGAGGCCACAGGTGCATCATTTACAGTAATGGAAAGAATGGATATGGCACCACCTCCGGAATTGTTTGACCAAACAATATGTGATGTGAGCCATTGAAGTTCGGCCGGGGTTCCAGAAATTCGACCAGTGGATGAATTGAGGTGCAAACCTTCAGGCAAGGGTGGTTCAATTTCGAACGATGTTGGCTCACCACCAATGTGGGAAACGAGTAGTGGAACCATCTGCTGACCGAGTGTCAAAACCAATTCCTCTTGCCCCCAGTCTACATTCACAGGGGGTTGATCTATGACAGCAAGAGTGATGCTAGCATTCGTTTGGCCACCCGTATTGGTGACCGTGATTACGTACACTGTTGTCACTCCCAAGTGGAATGGAACACCTGAAATGGAACCATTCAGTATGCTAAAAGTAAGCCCCAATGGCAATGCTGGTTCAATCGCCCAAACACCTTGATCACCCTCAATACTTGGCGCAGGAATGTAGGCAGGTTGTCCTTTCACCAGCACCCATGCACCCGGCGAGACGTCAAGATTTGTCGGGGGGTGTTCGATAAACTCGACCGAAAAATTCGATTGAGCACTTGAAACAGAATTGACGACTTCAATCATACAATCTAAATGACCAATATCTGATGCAAAGAAATAGATTGAACCATTGGATGGAACGAGAACACTTGGATCGTTGCAAGTCACATCCCAATCATTGGCTTGATCACCATCAAAAGTGGGCTCCAACCATCTCCCTTCTCCAACGAAGATGTGTTCGGGAGGAGAATATGATAAATTTGAGATGGGAATAAAACATTCAATGTCTCCATCATTGATGACCTCTATTTGTTCGCCAGAACAAGGTGGCTCAGGTTCGGGTTCGGGCTCAGGTTCTGGCTCAGTCTCGGGTTCAGGTTCAGGAGACGAAATATCATCACTGGAATCTGTTGTCCGTGCCTGAAATGTGCCAACACCAGCAAGACCGCCTAGAAGGAGCAACGCCACAAGCAATGCGGGCAACAACCGATTTGGCTCTTCAGTCACATTGTGCGCAAGACGCCGGAGGAGATAGCATTCTCCCTTCGGGCAACCTCATGACCTGTGACTCCTTGGAGTCACCATGCGGGTCGTGATTACCGGAGCGGCGGGCCTCATAGGGGGTATCGTCCACGACCATTTGTCATCACTTGGCCACGAAGTCATCGGGATTGATCGACCTCTGAATGATTGGCTGTCCGCTGGCAGGAACACTGATGATGAAAATGCTCGAAATCGAGTCACAATTGAAATGGATTTGACTGTGATTTCCGATGAAGAGTTGTGCGCTGTCCTCGAAGGTGTGGATTGTCTAATTCATCTGGCAGCTGATGCAAATCCATCCAATGATGATGCCTCAATGATGCGCAACAATATCGAGCCGACCACCGCTATTTTCCGATGCGCGAAATCATCTCATATCTGTCGTGTGATTGTTGCCTCAAGTGGGTTGGCACAAGTTGGGCTTGAATCCTTGTTTGCGGAAGGTGGTCCGATGTATGGTCGCTTGATTCGGGTCGAAGATGGCGTGTCTCCGACTTCGACATATGGTGCTTCAAAGATCTATGCTGAAGTATTGGCTGAAATGCATGCGAGAATCCACGGAATGGAAACTATCGCCGTGCGCATTGGAACGGTCATCCCTGATGAATCCGAACACTGGCGCCGAGGAGGGCGATTGCAAGCAACGGCGTTTTTGGCTGAAGATGTGCGCCGATTCTTCCAAGCCGCAGTGGAACAACCATTGGATGGACACCTTTTGACGGCTGCCCAATCTGATTCACCGGGGAGATTCCTCGACCTTGAACCGGGTCTTTCTGTACTAAATTGGTTACCTATTTCATGGCCGAACAGTGCAGAGAATCTGCAATGAACCTGCTTGACCTCGGACCGCATATGTCCGACTCATTCACATTGGGAATTGATGTCGGGACCAGTGCCACCAAGGTACTCTTACTCAAGACCGATTCAACATGGGAAATGGATGTGTGGCCCTCAACAGAAGGGCTATGGGAACCTCTCCGAAATTGGTTGGGAAACCGTGGTCAATACATCACACGAGTTGGCATCACGACTCACGGTCCTTCAGCCGTTGTTATCCGCGATGGAGGACTATGTGGCCGGATAATTCCGTGGCACGAAACATTGCCCGAACAATGTGAAAGGCCAACTGAAGGAGATCAACGCTTGCCCCCCACGCGCGCATGGGTGCCAGCAAGACTGGCTCAATGGGAATTGGAAAATGGACTCATTGGAAATGGTATTGCAGTTCAACTCAAAGATTTCCACAACTGGCAACTGACCGGAATCATTGCGAGAGATCGACGCTCGATGAGGGGATTTGGTGGAGAAGGTCATTTCTATCTACCACAGAGTGTGATTGGTCAAGTTACTGAAAAGGGTTCAGCATTATCTGGAATTGGTGAAGGTGCAGAGGTAATCTGTGGATGTGATGACTTGACAGCGGGAGTCATTGGACTAGGTGTCAATGCAAACGTTCTGTTCAACCTTGCAAACACAAGCGAGCATGTTGGAGTTGTAGATGGAGTGGCTCAAGAGGGTATGAGTTGGTTACCACGCATTGGACAATTACCTGCGCTTAGTTACAATGCGACCACACACGATGTAAATTCTGACTTCAAAGAAAGAAATCAATCAATTCAGGGACTCCGAAACAAATTCTCTCCAAGAGAAATGTGGATTGGGGGCGGATTCGCGATGAATCCTGAATTGGTGGAGGCACGTGATGCAATTTACAAAGCAGGCCAGGAAGTCAGTGTACTTGGTATTGCCAAACTAGCGAGAAGGCGTCCTTTGGCAATTATCTTCGGTGCTGGAAAAGTGGGCCGGGGATTCTTGGCACAACTCCTGAACCGTGCAGATTGGGATTTTTCATTGGTGGATTCATATGCCGAAACCGTAGAAAAATTGCGGGCGGAAGAGGACTGGGGTGTATACAATCTAACAAGTGGTACTACCGAACGATTGAGAGCCCGAGAAATCATGCATATCGATGAAAATCTCGATGAATTACTGGGCAAGGCCGACCTTGTCCTAACCTCGATGGGAGCCAACCAACTTTCTGAATGGGCCAACATGATTCGCAAACCATTGTGCAACCGATTGAAAAATGGAGGTTTGGATCTTGTATTGGCTGAAAATCACCCTAGGCCAGCCACTGCTGTTCGTGATGCATTACTCAGTGGAGCCAATGAAGAAGAAAAAAGGCTCATTGATGGCAATCTTGGCATTGCTCAAGCGCAAGTTCTGAGATCCTGTATTGAACCAACGGACCAGCAACATCCACTCACGATTCAGGTACAAGATCACTGGACACTACCTCTAGATGGAGATGCGCTCCGAACCAATATCAACATCGATGGGTTTGAACTGAAACCAAATTTTGAACGCGAACTCACGCGCAAACTGTTCACCTACAATTGTGTCAATGCGATGGTGTGTTACATCGGTCATCTTGCAGGATACAAATGGTTGGCAGATGCAGCGAATAATCCGATGATTGCAGAACTCGCCCTTCAAGCGGGAAGGGAATCCTCAGCAGCATTGGTCGCTGCCTATGGTTTTGATGCGGATGAACAACAGATGTGGTGTAATCGTGCATTGGCGAAATATCAAGACAAAACCATTCGAGATCCAATCGAACGAAATGCACGAGATCCGGTCCGGAAACTCGGTCGCTTTGAGAGATTGTCTGGGCCAATTCATCTCTGCATAGAACAAAAATTGCCACACCAAACACTGTTGATTGGTGTGGCCGCTGCACTTCGATATCCAGGTGCAACAATGGATGAAACTCTCCCTACGGGAGAGGCTGAGATGAGATTGGAATCTCTCCTTGCTTCTGAATCAATTTGATAGGTGGTCGCAGACCTTGCGGGTGCATGGCTCCTCCCGATACCTCCGATGAAGAAGACGAGGATGTCGAAGAATCATCCAGAGGACCGCCTACCCGTGGACCTCCCACCAAAGGACCCCCCTCTCGTGGCCCACCGGTTCGCAGCCCCCCATCTGGGCCACCATCTGGGCCACCATCTGGCCCGCCCTCGGGCCCCCAAAGTGGACCCCCTAAAGGGCCACCATCTAGGGCTCCCTCGACCGAAGCGTTCCAAAGTCCGGAGCCTGAACCTGAATCAAAGCCAGAACCCGAACCCGGACCTGAGTTGGAAGCGGAAACTGAAGCCGAAGCAGAACCTGTGGAAGAAGCACCCAAGAAACGAGGGCCACCTAGTCGTGGGCCTCCGGGACAGAGGGGGCCGCCTGCACGTGGGCCGCCTGGCCGGCGCGGACCCCCCACTGGAGATGCGCCATCAACAGAAACTTCTGAGGCAACGACGTTTGATGCTGCACTTGCCCGAATGACTGGACAAGAGAAAGAAGTCATTGTCGATGCTGATGAGTTGGCAGCTGAACATGCCGCAGAAGAGGCTCAAGAAATTGCAATTGTTGTCGATGAAAACGACAAGTGGGAAGAGCCAGAAGCGGAAGAAGAACCGTTGCCTGAAATCGAACCTCTACCCGATGAAGCTGCTGAAGGTAGTCGATATCCCAAACTCAAGAAAGCCAATACGGGACGCCTAAAGGATGCGCCCCTGAAAGGCCATATCGTCCCACATACTCATTGGGATCGAGCTTGGTATTTACCATTCCAAAAGTATCGTTATCGGCTTGTTGAATTAGTCGATGATTTGTTGGACCTAATGGAAAACAATCCCAAGGCCTATCCATCGTTCGAATTGGATGGTCAAACTGTTGTCCTTGAGGACTACCTTGAGGTCAAACCCGAAAATGCAGAACGAATTCAGAAGTTGGTCAAGAAAGGTAGACTGAACATCGGACCTTGGTATGTGCTGCCCGACGAATTCATTGTCGGTGGAGAGGCATTGGTTCGCAACCTCATGATGGGGCACCGAACGGCACAACGCTGGGGTGGACGTTCAGAAGTCGGATATGTCCCCGACCCATTTGGTCACGTTGCTCAGTTGCCAGCAATTCTGAAGGGTGCCGGGCTAGATTCTTTCATATTCACACGAGGGGCAGGACCGTGGATTCAAGAAGCGGGTGGCGTGTTCAATTGGTATGCTAGTGATGGAAAATCGAAGGTTTTGGCCGTTCAACAAGTTCCAGATTACCCTAATCTAATGGCGTGGGGCTTTGAAGAACGTCCACTCGACAGAAAGGACGGACTCGACGTCAATATCGATACGGCGATGGAGCGCATGCAGCGGCTCCTAGACAAACATGAATCACTTGGGTGGAAACCCGAAGTGTTGCTATTTGGACAAGGTAGTGATCACACTCACCCTCAACCAACATTACCCATGCTGATTGGCAAAGCCAGTCAAAAATTCAACGGAAAAATTAAGTTCGAACACTCATCATTTCCAGCCTACATCGAAGCACTGAAAGGCTGGCTCGGAAAGAAGAAAATTTTCCGATATCAAGGTGAATTGCATTCGGGATGGGACCGCAATATTCTCTCTGGAGTGTTCAGTGCAAGACTGTATCTCAAGCGATTGAATGATCAGACAATGCGTGTGCTTAGAGACCGAATCGAACAATTGAGCGCCATTTCATGTGCGCATGGTGGACGATTCCGAGGCGAGCGTTTGGATTTGGCTTGGCGTGAAATTCTCCGTAATCATCCACACGATGACATCTGTGGATGCAGTGTAGATGAAACACATGATGACATGGAAGTTCGCTTCACACATGCACAACAAGTGAGTGCCATGTTGGAAGAAGATTTGAGAATGGAATTGCGTGAACAAATGGACCTCAGTAATGAAGACCGCGATGCTGTTCCCGTATTGTTACACAATCCATTGGCTAAAGCTTGGTCTGGGTCGCTAATGATTGATTTGGCTGTACCAAAATTCCGTTGTTGGCTAGACCATGGCTTGCCTGTCAAAATCGAAATGGCTGCACCATCCGGTGATTGCTTGATTCATACATCAGGACTGCAGATAACACCAAAGTCATGGGATTTACATGTCCATTATGACAGAGTAGCCAACGTAGAATTGCCCCGGGTTATTGGACGTATTCACGTTCATCGACTGCCCCCTGGGCTTTCTGTCGCACACATATTGCCAGGCAGAGGTTCGATGAATTTACCAGCCGAACCAGTCAACCTCGGCGGAGAGTTCGGGCGCACAGATTGGATGGACAATGGCCTTGTCCGAGTATTGTTCCGTGCTGATGGTCGCTTTGATATCATGGACCACTCGACAGGACGACACATTGTGGGCGCGGGGCGACTTGAAGATTCAGAAGACGCCGGAGATTCCTATGATTGGTCCGCTGGAGGACATCCTGTGCCACAAGCAGCAGGTCGTGGTTCAAAGATGGCTGAGCGCGTCTTGGCGACAGATGAGAGATTCGCCGACACTGATGAAGCAAACCGACAAGTCTACCTAACGATTGAGCAACAAGACGATTGGACAGCAACCGTTCGCCTTCACATCGCTTGGGCCCTACCACTTCGATTTGACAATGCAACGCAGAAGCGCAGTGAAGAAATGGAATGGAATACAATTGATCACTACATTACTTTGCGAAGTGGCCACGCCATGGTCGAAGTTGAAACATGGGTCAATAATGCCTGCGAAGATCATCGATTGAGATTACATGTACCCACGGGTGTGGATGCAAAGAAGGTACACGCTGGTGCTGCCTTCGATGTTGTTGAGCGACCTGCCAATTGGCCGCACCTTCCAGATTGGGAACAGCCACATGTTCCTACCCATCACTTCAGTGACATGCTGATGGTTGAAGAAAAGAGCGGCGGCGTTGCACTATTCTGCCCAGGTTCTAATGAGTATGAAGCAATGACTGGTGAAGAGGGAACTACCCTCGCAGTGACACTATTGCGAGCGACAGGCCACCTCAGTCGAGATGGATTTGCCAGCCGTCGAAATCGTGCAGGTCCTGTTTTCGAAGCCCCTGGCGCTCAATGCAAAGGATCCCAATGCACACGTTGGGCCATCATGGCCTACGAAGATTCGTGGGCGGAAGCGAATATTCACCAAATAGCAGAGACATTCGCATGCCAAGCGAGCATCATCTCAGCTCTGCCAAAACCACAACTGGATGGAGAATTTGATGAAGTGTGCACAGAAGGTTCACGGGGCCAAAGGCTGCAACCAATCCGACTTGTTGGAGATGGACCAATGCCGATTATTGCTTGTCTCAAACCAGCCGCAGATGGAAATGGAAATGTCGTACGCCTCTACAATCCAACGGATGAGGTTTGGGAGGGGAGAATCGAGACCGACTTACCACTCTTCAATGTCCGTGGGTGTGATTTGCTCGAAAATGAAACAACCAAACCACGAATCACGAAATCTGGTTGGCCTGCAAAACTCAATGCCAAGACAATTGGGACATGGCGCTTCAACTGAGGCCGTGATATGCCTGAGGATGCGGACATCCAACGCTGCTTCGCCACAGAATATGTGACTGCGAGACAACGATTGCTTGATCGAGCGGAAAAAATGGAATTGGAAGTTGAGACTTTAGCGATCTCAAAGAAGGGACCACACGAAGAAACATTGTCGACTGATTTTCTTTGGATTGGTCCCGCAAATGCCACGAAATTAATCCTCCACACATCAGGTGTTCACGGTGTCGAAGGGTATCCTGGTTCTGCCGCAGCCATGTGGATTCTAGATGGAATCAGTAGCAAACAATTGTCCCTGCCCGATGATTGTGCCATTGCATTCGCACATGCAATCAACCCTTGGGGGATGGCATGGTTACGCAGAGTCAATGAGGATAATGCGGATTTGAATCGTAATTTTTTACCGCCAGGTGAGGCCTACGAGGGTGAGCCGGAAAACTACGCTCGATTAGATCATCTGTTGAATCCAACGAGCATGAAAACGGGCAGAGAGTACTATACAATTCGAGCCGCATGGCATTCTTTTCGATTGGGTTTTTCCAATACCAAACAGGCTGTCCAAGAGGGACAGTATACACGGCCTACCTCACTGCAATATGGTGGGGGAAGGTTGGCAGAATCAAGTCAGAATTTCATCGATTGGTGTGAACGGAAGTTGACTGATGTCAGACAAGTTGTCTGGATTGATTTCCATACCGGACTGGGGCCCTTCGGAGTTGATTCACTGCTGGTCGCAGAAGGTGTTGATGAAAAGGCGCTAATGTCGCGATACGGAGAACGCGTTCAACCACTGGACCCAGCAAAAGGAGTAGCATACAAAATCCGTGGAGGAATCCAAGCAGGGATCGAAGCCAGATTCCCTGACAAAGAATGGACCAGCATCACACAAGAGTTTGGAACCATCAAACCGATCCCATTGCTCAAATTGGCTCGCGCCGAAAATCGGCTAACGCAATGGAGTGGAAAACCGCCACTTCGCCTGTTGCAAAGCAAAGAACGCCGCAACATGCTCGATGCATTCAATCCTCGTTCCCTCAAATGGCGAAGGATGATTCTGCAACGCTCAAGAGCAATCATCGAAGATGCAATTACACATCTGTCGGAGGAATGAAGGGAACGATGCCCTTCGGTGGGACAGATGAGACGTGTAGATGCCCGCACCCCGGTGCGACTCGATTTGGCCGGTGGTTGGACTGATGTCCCACCATACACTCACGATATGGGGGGTGAGGTCGTCAATGTTGCAATCAATATCCACGCTCATGCATCGTTGGAAATTGATGATGAGGGGCGCCTCTCGGTGAACTATCGTTGTGATGCCCCCGTTGGTTCGGGTTTGGGTACTACAGGGGCAATCAATGTCGCACTGATGGCTGCAATCAATGGCGCAGATCACGCTGAAGAAGCCGCCTACCAGTTTGAGGCCCTACTCGGCAATACGGGTGGGAGACAAGACCAGTGGGCTGCAAAACACGGTGGCTTCAATCACTTGATGTTCATCGGTGATGCCGTTGAGGAAATGCCATTTGATCCTCCTCGAAGTGCAAGGTTTTGGTTGCAGAAACATCTGATTGTCGCGAATTCAGGAATCCCACATGTGAGTGGAGATTTGCACGATGCCATTTGGGAAAAATATGCATCCAAGGACGAAGGGGTCATTGATGGACTCATGACCATTCGATTGGCTGCTCGGAAAATGGCACAGGGTCTCGATCAAGATCGAAGAAATTTGGTGGTCGAAGCCTTGCGTGATGTATGCAAAGGCGTCGACGCGCTCGACATGTCTCTCCACGACCCCTTTAGAGAAATTGTGAATCCCCTTCTTGAGAGTAAAGACGTTGCAGCATGGAAAGCATTGGGGGCAGGAGGTGGCGGATGTGTTGCACTCCTCTCTGGCCCACAAAGGCAAGAGGCTGTGATTGCAGCTTGTGAAGCCGCTGGTTGGGATGTCCTCGATTGGGACTATGACAACGATGGTCTGGTCATCAATGCCAACTGAGACCTTCAATTGTTGCCGATAGTGTAGAAATTGCGGGTTGGAGAGATTCGACGATTTCGGCTGCCCATTCAGCAACACCTTCGTTGGAATTAGAACGACCATGCAATAGGGGCCACCGACCCATGGAAGGAGGCCATAATTCGATGTCACCAGGCAATTCCAGAGCAAATGGACGAGATTCTGCAGCCCACATCAAATCACCTGCAAGATGGGAAAGTGCACCTCTGGAAGCATTGCATAAAGCGACTGTGCGAAGACCGTCCAAGCGATTTGGTTCGGCTTCATCTGGTCTGTCGAGTTCACCGGGTGGTGCTCGTTCAAATAGGAAAAAACCGCGAGGGGAAATGTGCTGATTCCAACCCAAACCAACGAAAATAGTAAACAGACTGCACCATGAATTCGGTGCACGTACATACCAACCCATTCGATCTGCTTTGTTGTCAATCTCAAGGTGCCAAGTCCATTCAGGTAACATGGGTGTGAGGCGATTTCGAATGGTATCGAGCAAATCGCGATGTTGGGCCACAGATTCTCCTTGGGTTTGCTCGGGTTCACCAATTCGGAGAGTGACCCAATGACAGAGGTCTGCCGATAGACAAGAGGGGGAGATTGACCAACGATGAACACCCATGCGTGCTGGGCCTTCATTCATCTGTACACTCTGTGTGGTCCATCGATGAATTGAATCAGCACCATCTCCGGTGCCAATGAGAAAGGATAGACGTGAATCTTCAACGCGGATACTGCCTTCAGAGAAAGTTACAGTCAGTTCTCCTTCGGGTTCGGGGTCATGACCACCGCTGTGAGGGTGATCATCGAAATCGACCTCTTCCCAAAGTCGGGTGAACAGGAGACGCTCCATGGTACTGCGAAGAGGTCGCATGCCTTAATCCATCACGGATAGAGGTGCCATGGGATTTTCTTCGAGACGGTGAAGAAGAAGTGCTTTGGATTCATCTCGATTCAATGGAGCACACCCTAACAATTGAGTCCAAGTTTCTTCGGTCCATTCTGCAAATTGTAGAGCCCATCGATACGAGGACAAGATGAATTCAGAATGCTGGCAATCGGGTAATCCTTCGGCCTCCATCAAATGACTTCGCGCCATCGCGGTAGCCAATGCTCGCTCTGAGAGTAGTAACTCTGACATCCCTTCTTCAACAACTCTATTGGCAATTTTTGCACATGCACCGGGCACGAAATTATCATCTCTGAACCAATTTTCTGATGGCATCCAGCGTTGATTTGCAATGACGCGCCAGACATCAAGATACCGAAGTCTCAGAATCAATTCAGAACTGTTTTCAAGCAGATTTTTGGATTCAATTGGCAGATTATTATCCAATATCCACTCGGTTAGAATCTCGCCAGCATCACGTTCAGGATCCGCTGTCAGTGAGAGAATGGTATGTAGATTCATATCCGCCCAAAGTTCACTGGATGCATGTCGATTTGACCACCCACCACCCAAGGGTATGACCCAACTACCTGCCCAATCATTGGGTCGAACATTGGCGAGACCTGTCCAACCACGTTCGCCACACTCAACGGGACCCTGACTCCATTCGGGACCCATCCAGTTGGGAAGCAACCCTATGAATTCGTATTCCCGTTCACATTGAAATTCAATCAAGCGAGGAGGTCCGTCCTCAGTAATCGATGGGTTCCACGGTTGATGGCGCCAATAATCGGTGAGGGTGTGCTTTACAGAAACAAAAAATCGCGGATCTCCGGCCCATTTTTTCAGTACTTTCGATTGTAGCAGTCGATTCGCATGCACTCCATCTTCGGAGAGATCCCAAAGCCTCAGAATACATCGTTTTCCCATTTCCCGGCAAACCACAGATTCGAGAAGTTCAATCACCTTTCGACGGCGAGTAATGCCATCCATAGACGAGCAGTCTATGCATTCACAACGAAGAAGGTCGACTCTCTTCAAGGCAGAATCGGAACTGGTGAACGTCTCTCCGTATCGAAAAACCAGACCGCGAATCTGTGGCACAGATTCGATTACATCACGGATGGCAGCCGCAGTAAGTTCCCAACTGTCTTCTCGCCCGGGACAACCAGCCTCTGAATTGGATGGCAAAGTGAATAGATCATCCATGAGCCAAACACCCAAGCCTGCATCAATCGCTACATCTGTTTTCTGAATCAGTTCTGGTGTGATGCCATACAGGCAACCACTCAACTGATCTGAAATGACCACGTCAGTAAATCCGTGGTTTGCTAAACGATGGGGGTCACGGTAATCAGTGGCAAGGCTCTCATGCAATGGCGAATCATGAACATAGGCGATTCGCATCCGATTGTCGGGCATCCCTACATCTCCAGAGTCACGAGAGTCCAGCCGTGCTCAGCAAAGGCTGGAGCCGCGCGCTCCATGAAGTCGTCGTCAGGAATGAGACCAATAATGGCCCCTCCAGAACCTGGTTGTTTTGCACAGGACCCCAGACTACGGGCTAAATTGACCATCGAGAGATTTTCGCCAAGTGCTTCTTCGCCGAAAAGTTCTGTGCGCAAGTCGAAGTTGCGATTAATTTCAGTCGAAAGCGCATTCATATCTCCAGCTACAAGTGCTTCTTTCCCACGGTGCGCACACCATGCAAGTTCGTTGATGACTCGAACCATGACTGGTTCTTGTTCCGCCCATCTTCGAGGCAAGTCAGCGTGAACTTTGCCCGATTCTTGACCAACGCCACCGTGAGCCAACCACATTTTTGGCAATCGGGATTCGTCCATATGTGAATAAGCGCCCCAACCGCGGCCAACCATCAATTCCTCGCGGAAATCCATGTGGAGCATTCGATTGTAGGCCTGAGGGAGGCGATCCTGTAAACCGCCGTGAATATTCAATCGCTCCGTTTCGACTTTGAGAACCATGTCTGCTACAGCATGTGGAGGGAGAGCAGTTCCCAACCCATGGTGAGTCAGCATACAGCGAATGACCGCGGTGATGACTGCTGAAGAACCTGCGAGACCGACCTGCCGTGGGATGTCTGTATTCAAATCAAGTTGGAATCCGCTCGCCTCAATTGCAAGACCACTGGCAACACAGTCCTCTTGAAAATGGATTAATGCACCCAATACAAGACGAGAAAGGCCATCTTCACTAAGTTCGGGGGGATTTTCAGCCAAGTCTGAAAGTGACTTGAATTCTAATGATTCATCTCCGCAGGAAATGCCGACGGAAAAGTCCCAACGATTCTCATGTGGTGTCAGAACACAACGTGCCCGCCAATTTCGAGCAAGAGAGGAAATGCACTGTCCATTGTATCCATCCGAGGGGTTGCCTAGAAGTCCAATCCTTGCAGGGATGGAACAGAAGATGGCCTCAGCACCCCGTCGCATGATGCGCGACTCTAGTTCACGGGTATCTTAATTCCGTTGACGCCAAGCGCGATTCATGGCGGAGGGAAGTGATGCAATCTGGGCAATCATCCCAGCCGCTGGAATGGGTACAAGAATGATGGAAAACGCCATACTGGGCTGCAAAGAGCTCGTTGAAGTGGGTGGGATTTCAATGCTTGAAAGGACCATTCAAGAAGTCGAAGAAGCCGGAATTAACCAAATTGTTGTCGTTTCATCGCCGAACAAGCCGGCGATTGATACTGCATTGAGAAATCGAGGTGTACAAATCGTCCATCAGGAAGAGCCGAAAGGGTTGGTAGATGCAGTCCGGTGTGCGAAAACTCGAACTGGGAAGTCACCTTGTTTGGTCGCACTGCCAGATGTGATGTTCATCGGATCAAATCCATCTGCAATATTATGTGAAGAGTTTCAAGGCGATTGTATTCTTACGGTCGTCCAAACAGAATCCCCCTGGGCTGACCATCTCTGCGATACTGGAAGAGTTACAAAACTTGAGCAGGAGTATATTCTCGGCATTTCAGATAAGAA
>Ga0208639_1001309_pt1 | contig 16456 bp, 14 predicted proteins | sample ETNtaG_33_FD_185772 | JGI IMG/M metagenome (GOLD analysis project Ga0208639, IMG submission 185772) | Marine microbial and viral communities from oxygen minimum zone, Eastern Pacific Ocean - ETNP201310SV76 (SPAdes) (version 2) | ecosystem: Environmental > Aquatic > Marine > Oceanic ...
CGTTCTATACCCCCACGTTTTATTTTTACCAATAATGCTTTAGCTTTTCCTCTTGTTGGTTTCTCGTTGATTGCATTAATGGGTTCATCATCACCATCCAAAGCTTTATTTACGACAAATGAGATAAGATCATCTTGATTGGAAAAACTAGGTAAACCATCGGGTGTAGATCCGTCTTTTTTCTTGGTGCCATCGGCTTTTGGTGTATTTACATTATCAGAGGGTTCTTCAGATAAAGCTTTCACTAAATGGTCGGGCATTACATTTCCTTTACGCTTCGATTGCACTAGCATGGCTTTTGCCATACCACGAGTAGGCTTATCTGGGATAGAATTTACCACATCCATATTACCATCCAATCCAGCTTGTACTGCTCGCGCTATAGTAGCTTCGCGACTATATTGTGGACCTGCATCCGCTATGGAATCTGTCAGATCTGAGGAGTCTTCTTCATCTTCAGGAATTAAATAACCTAAATTATCTAATATTTTGGATTTATTATTTGAAAATCCCCATATGCTCATCCAAGAGAATAGGCCTGTGCTTGTTCGTCGACATGTTACTGATGTCCCTTCAGGTATTGGTTCCAAATCGAAAACAATTTGCTCTTTGTGAACTGGGTTAAACCGCACCTCGAATGATAATTTTTTATTTTTTTCTACAGAAGTTATCCGACCTTGATATAATGGTGATAATGTATTTGGTCTTAATCGAATTAAGGCTCCTGGAGCAAGTTCAAATTTATCAAATGAATACTTATGAACATATCGATCTGAACTTACAACAGGCAATATTCTTAAAACCCCTGGGAACCAAAAGTTGTAATCTGATAGATTAGTAATTTCTCCCCAAACCATTTCTGGCTTGGATAAATAATTATGTTTAACAATGGTTTCCGCAGAAAATGGTTGAAGGTAACTTGAAAACTCACTCGTTATTGTTTGCTCGCTATTCATATCTATAATGAATAGAGCAGTCACAGTGAAAAAGGCCAGTATTGCAATTATTAATACCATATTTAAATCAAAATTAAGTGAAATTATACAAATGTTATAACAAACAAATAAGTAGTTTGGTATAATAAACTTGTTCTATTTCCAAATAATTAATTTATCGTGTTTTAATATCAATAGCTCCACCCATACCAGCACCCGTTCCATATAAAATAGCAGACTCAGATGGGGAAAGCCACTTTAGTTCTTTTATAGATAGACTGGGAATATTATCAAGCTGTTCTATATCGCCCATCTGAACACCATTTAAATAAACAGATATAGTTAAACCCTTACCCCGAAGCCATCCTGGGCGTGCTATAGAAATAATATCTGCGGCGGTTAGAGCTGATGGAATTTCCTTTAATTCTTCTTGTGAAATAAAATTCCTAGGGCGACTGGGTCGTCGCTCGCCACCATTAGATGCACAGCTAATGATAAATATGAAACTTATTAGTATTATTTTATAGTTTATCATATTATTATTTTATACTTAGTGGTCAGAATGTAAGATTGTTTATTTAAGATCGGGAGATTATAATTAAATGAAAAGTATTGATGTTTTAGGTTTGAAAAAAATAATGGATGAAAAACAAAAGTATACCTTATTAGATGTGCGTGAACAAAATGAAGTAAATCATGCAAGTATTAATCCACACACACATATCCCGCTAGGAGATATTGTAAATAGGTATGTGGAATTAAACAAGAAACAACCAATAATTGTTATGTGCCATACTGGTGTAAGATCGGCTCAGGCATGCGAAGTTTTAACTAAATTAGACTTTGATGTGTATAATTTGGCTGGTGGAATTGATATGTGGTCTAAAAGCGTTGACCCCTCTGTTCCTATTTATTAGTGCTTGAAACATCTTGCTCCTGTAAATAACATTGAAATACCATGTTCATTACATGCGGCGATAACCTCTTGGTCTCTAATTGAACCTCCGGGTTGAATTACTGAAGATATACCTGAATCTTTTATGACATCTATGCTATCTCTAAATGGGAAAAAAGCATCTGAAGCCAAAACCCCTCCGGCAACTTCGTCTCCTCCTTTTTGAAGCGCCATAGAAACAGCATCAACTCTACTTACTTGACCTGCGCCTAAACCAACTGTTGTATCATTCTTCGCAATCAAAATCCCATTTGATTTTGCATGACGAAGAACCTTCCATGCAAACAGTGCTGTTTCAATATCTTTTGTTGAAGGAGATGTTTTTGTAACAACTTTTAAATCATTTTCTCTAAGACTTTTATTATCAACATCTTGAACTAAAAGGCCACCATCAATATTTCGCACTTCTAATTTATCAGCGCGTTTTCTGATTTCTCCAATTTCTAAAACTCTTAGGTTTTTTTTATTTTTAAATATTTCAAGCGAGTTTTTATCAAATTTAGGTGCTAATACAATTTCTACAAAAACCTTAGATATAGCTTCAGCAACATCTTCTGTGCATGTTCTATTAAATGCAACAATTCCTCCAAATGCAGATATTGAATCTGCATTAAATGCCCGGTCATAAATTTTTAGAAGATCTTTCCCCACTGACACGCCGCAAGGGTTTGAATGTTTTACAATAACACAGGCGGGTTCATCAAATTCTTTTAAACATGCAAGTGCTCCATCAGCATCCATGATATTATTATATGATAATTCTTTACCCTGATGAATTATAGCATTTAGTATGTTAGGTTCATTATTATTTATAATTTTGTATGATGATGCTGATTGATGTGGATTTTCTCCATAACGCAAATTTGATTTTTTTTTATAAGTTAGTGTTAAATTATCTGATAATTGTTCATCCTTAAAATAATCATGTATTATGCTATCATATTGTGCTGTGTGTCCAAATGCTTTAGCTGATAAATGCTTTCTAGTTTCATATGATATAGCACTATTATTTATTAATTCATTTATGATAATTGTATAATCTAATGGATCAACCACGACGCATACCCATCCAACATTCTTAGCTGCAGATCTTATCATAGTTGGTCCGCCAATATCAATGTTTTCTAAAGCAAGATTCACATTACAATCCTCACGCGATATAACATCGGAAAAAGGATATAAGTTGCAGATAACAAGATCAATCCATTTTATTGAATTTTCCCTCGCTTCTTTTTCATGATCATCGCGCAATCCAAGTATACCTCCTTCAATTAAAGGATTAATTGTTTTAATACGACCGTCCATAATCTCAGGGAAATGAGTATAATCACTTACATCTTTAACGTTGATATTATCATTTCGCAATGCATCAGCAGTTCCGCCAGTAGATAAAATTTCAATTTTATTATTAATGAGTGCTTTACCAATATCAGTTATGTTATTTTTATCAAAAACCGATAAAAGTGCTCTTCTAACCTTAATTGGTTCTTTATTAACTGTGTTTTTTTCTATCATTATTATTAATTACTGCAAGGGTTAATCTGCTTTTACAGATTAGAGTATTTTTATCATCATATATATCAATATTCCAGACTTGGATTTTTTTCCCCACGCGGACTGCTTCTGCTTTCCCATAAACCCACCCATTTGATATTGACTGTAAATGACTTACGTTTAGTTCAATTCCTACAACTGATTTTTTATGGTAATCAATTTGCATTCCCGCACCGATACTACCAAGTGTTTCCGCAAAAGCTGCGCTTGCACCGCCATGTAACAAGCCGTAGGGTTGTTTTGTTCTATCATTCACTGGCATTTTACCTGCTATACTACATTTATCAAGATCTGTAATTTCAATGCCAAGATGATCTGTCATTGTATTTTTTTGAAAGATAGCTACTTGATCTAATATTTCTTTCTTATCCATTATAATCTTTAATCTAGTTTTCCTTTTCTATTTGATTTATTGCTTCAATAAATGCGATTCCTTCTAATCGCTGAACTTTAACTTTTAATGTTTCGGGGGTTTCATTTGTATTTACTTTACATTTTTTTTGAATCAATATTGGACCCTTATCTAATTCCTCTGTAACAAAATGAATAGTACAACCCGATTCTTTATCTCCATTCTTAATTACTTGTTCATGAATATTCATATCCATACCCCCACTGTACTTTGGTAATAATGATGGGTGAACGTTTATAATTTTATGCCTCCATCGTTTACAAAAGGTTGATGAAAGTATTCGCATAAACCCAATTAATAAAATGAGTTCTACATTATATTTTTCAAGCGTTGATGTTAATTCTGAATCAAAACTTTCACGTTTTTTATCATTGTGATTAATAAATATTGATGGCAATCCATGATTCTGACCGCGTTTTAAAATATATGCGTTTTTTTTGTTTGATATGACAACATTAACTATCGCATTTATTTTTTTTGCTTTTACTGATTCTAAAATGACTTGTAAATCTGTACCATTTGTGGATCCTAAAACACCAAGTCCTATCATCTTAATGAATTCATGTTATCTATGCGTTTTTTGATTAAAAAGTCTTTCCCAATATCCTCTCGATGAAAAAGAGGTCCTATAATCGAGGATACTTCTCTTTCTGCAAAAACTTCCGCTTCAGAAATAGTATCAGCCATTCCAACAACAGCCATGGTTCTACTTCCCGATTCAATAAGTTGCCCATTTTCTATATCAACAGATGCATAATATAACTGATCAGGATTTGTAATATTATTAATATTAATGGGTTGACCTTTAGTTGGGTTATCTGGGTAACCTTCGGGTACAGCATATTTACAAACTGTAGCCCGTTTTTTAAATTGAACTTGTATTTCATCAAGTTCACAATTTGTAATGCCAAAACAAATATCAATAAAATCTGTCTCTAATAATGATAATACATTCATTGCCTCGGGGTCGCCGAATCTTGCATTATATTCAATCAGCTTAACCCCATCTCTGGTTGCCATAAATCCACCATAAAGAATACCTTTATATCTGTCATTGTATTTGTCCCGCAGCGCATTAATTGTTGCTTTATTTATCATTTTAGCTCCATTTACGTCATCAGTATTTAAAAAGGGGAGCAGGTGATCAGAATCTGTATATGTTCCCATTCCGCCAGTATTTGGTCCAGAGTCACCTTCATATGCTCTTTTATGGTCTTGTACGATTGGCATATGTTTTAATGACTTTCCATCACAAAAACTCATTAAAGAAAATTCTTCGCCAACAAATTTTTCTTCAATTACAAACTTTCCACCACTATCTATTATTTCTTGGCAATAATCTATTGCGTCATTATTATTAGCTAGGTGTTCCCCTGAAACTTTCACTCCTTTTCCACCCGCTAAACCATCAAACTTTACTACATAATCATTACCTAATTTTTGTAAAAATTCCGATACACCATCCATTGAATAAAATGTCTTGTATTGCGCACCACCTGGAATTTGATATTTTTTGAATAAGTCTCTAGTGAACGATTTAGATGTTTCTATTTGCGCCATGTCTTTCTTGGGTCCCACAACTTTAATATTACAATTCCAAAGAGCGTCAGAAACACCTGCAGCTAAAGGGTTTTCAGGTCCAATTATTGCCATTTGTATATTTTTCTCTTGGGCATATCTAACCACTGATGAACAGTTGTTTATATCTTTAATTGTAATATCTTCGCAGAGCTCATTAATTCCTGGGTTCATATTTGATGCAATGCAATAAATCTCTTTTTGATGCCTCGAGTTATTGAGTGATTTAATTATTGCATGTTCGCGTGCGCCAGAACCAACAACTAGTATTTTATATATCATTATTATTTAAAATAATTATTAATTCCCGTTTCTATGACTAGTTCTTATTTGACCTATTTTATCAATTGTATTTAAATCAATATCGTTGGCAATATAATTCCCATCTAAACAAGCCATGCAGGGTTTATCAATGTAATGGTCTCCTCTTCTTGTTACGGCCTCTACAAGATCGTTGATATCTTGATATAAAAGGGCATCAACTTCTAAATATTCTTGTATTTCATTTTTAGTCATTCTACCGGCAATTAATTCTTCTTTTGTAGGCATATCTACCCCATAAAAGCAGGGCGAAAGGACTGGCGGGCACGCGCTTGCAAAATATACTTCGCGGGCACCAAAATCTCTTAACATTTTTACAATTTCTTTGCTTGTGTTGCCGCGAACGATACTATCATCCATTATCATTACTTTTTTATCTCTAATTTCTAATTCTTGTGGAACTAGCTTATATCGAACTGATTTTTTTCGTTCTTCTTGTCCTGGCATAATAAAAGTACGACCAATAAAAGTATTCTTATATAGCCCTTCAGAATATCTGACACCTAGTTCATGTGCAAATGACAATGCTGCTGTGTTTGCGGTACTTGGAGCAGGTATAACTATGTCGGGCATTACATCTGGGTATTTATTCTTCCAAGCTGTAGCAAGGTTTTGTCCCATACGTAATCGGGATCTATATACACTTACATCGTTCAATGTGGCATCTGGCCTTGCAAAATAAACATACTCAAAAATACAGGGGTTAAATTCTTTTTTGACTAATCTTTTATTAAAAACTTTTCCATTTTCAGCTATATAGATTAACTCACCAGGTAATACCATGCCCTTTGGCTCATAGCCTAATGGATAAAACATTGTATTCTCAGAAGCAAAGATATAATCTGTTTTCCCACTGTCGTTTTTCCGTTCTCCTTTAACGAGAGGTCGAATCCCTTGAGGATCACGAAATACAACAAGACCTTTTCCTATAATAATTGACGTAACTGAATATGCACCTTTAACTTTATTAAAAAGCGATGTAACTGATTCACACAGTAAATCAAAAAACTCTTCATCCGTTTGTGGTGGGATAGTTTGGTGTAATTCATCAGCAAAAAGATGGAGCAAAACTTCAGAATCACTTGTGGTATTTAAATAACGCGTTTCTGTTTTAGTAACTTCTTTTGCAAGTTCATTATAATTGGTAAGGTTGCCATTATGTGCAAGAGCTATTCCATAGGGAACCGATGTCCAAAAGGGCTGTACTTCGCCATGACTGAAACCGCCATGCGTTGGGTAACGATTGTGTGAAATACCAATTGTTCCTTTTAAAAGGCTCATGTTTTCTTGATTAAAAATTTCTTTTGCTAAACCCATCCCTTTTTCTTTATGCATTCTTTCATCATATGTCATAATTCCGGCTGCATCTTGCCCACGATGTTGAAGATGAATTATGCTATCATATAATTCTCCTGCTACTGGTTTATCAGAAAAAATAGCGGCTATACCACACATTATATTAGATCAACTAATTTAGAAGAAAGGCCCGTGTATGATTCTGGCGTGATTGATAAAAGAAGTTTTTTATCATCACTATTAATATCTAGACCATCTACAAATTTACCAATTGCTTTTGAATCAATATTAACCCCGCGTGTTAATTTTTTTAATTGCTCATACGCATTATGCCGACCCGATTTTCTAAGTATTACTTGAATAGCCTCAGCTAATACCACCCAGTTTGCATTTAATTCCTTTTTCGCTTCTTCTTTATTAACATTAATACGCGTTAAGCCCCTCAATACATTTTTTATTGATAGATATGAATGACCTAGCGCTGTCCCCTGATTGCGTAATGTTGTAGAATCTGTTAAGTCTCTTTGCATACGTGATATCGGAAGCTTTGTAGAAAGAAACATTAGTAATGCGTTTGAAATACCCAAATTGCCCTCAGCGTTTTCAAATTGAATAGGGTTAATTTTATGTGGCATGGTTGATGATCCAATCTCTCCTTTGATTGTTTTTTGCCCTACAATCGACCTGCTGATGTAATACCAAATATCGCGACAAAAATCAGTTATAATAGAATTGATGCGTGTTATATGATGATAACTTTCTACTAAAGAATCGTGGGGTTCAATTTGTGTTGTTATTAGGTTTGGCTCAAGACCAATAGATTCAATAAACTTTGTAGAAAATTGCAACCAATTTGTTTTAGGGTAAACCAATGATTGTGCAGACCATGTTCCTGTGGCCCCACCAAACTTCCCAAGTAATGTATGTGATGTAACATGATTTATTTGGCGTTTTAATCGTGAGCAATAAACAGCAATTTCTTTTCCAAAGGTTGTGGGTGTGGCGGGTTGTCCATGGGTTAGTGATAATATTGCAGTGTTTTTATATTTTTTTGCCAATTTATCTAATTCTTTGACCAAATCTTTAAGTAAGGGCAAATAAACATTTTTTAACCCATCTTGCCATATAAGTGAGTAGGCCAAATTATTAATATCTTCTGATGTAAGCGCAAAATGTATCCATGAATGAAGGCTTTTTTTTAATTTATCTCTAAGAAAATATTCAACAGCTTTTACATCATGTTTTGTAATTGATTCATGTTTTTTTATACCACTCGCATCTTTTGTGTTAAATCTATTGTAAATATTTCTATACTTAATTATATCCTTTTTCGAAAATGCATCTAATTCTTTAATTGATGGTTCGTTCGATAGTGCTATTAAATATTCTATTTCAACCTTTAGGCGATACCGCATAAGGGCATATTCTGAAAAATATTCAGATAATTCCTTTACACTATTTCTATAGCGACCATCTAGGGGTGAAATTGAGTGTAGCTGATTAGACACCAAAAATTCGCTTTATAGCTAAAGCACAATTCCCGGGATCTAAAACGGTTAATACTGGTGTATTGCTCGGCATTTGAAGTGTTGAATGAATATTAACTAGCATGTCAGTTTTATCGGAAAAAGGAGGGCAGGCTAAGGTTGGGAATGATGAGTTTGCCCCCACAAAACCAGACAATGCATTCGATCGTCCCGCAATCGTTAAATATATAATATTATTTTCATTACTATTTGAATCCAATATTTCTAGAACTTTTGCTGGCTCTTTATGAGCAGAAGCGGCATGCTGTTCCCAGTTTATATTATATTCATCTAATTTATCCGTGATTTTTTTGGCGTGTGGTTCATCAGAAGTTGAACCCATTATTATAATAACCTTCATTAACTATCCTTTAACTTTTCTTTTATTCTGTCTTGAATTGATTCTTTTTCATCAGGGAAAGGAAATAATTCGCCGGTAATTTTTTCATACAAATATATATATCGACTTGAAAGCTCTGAAACCAATTCATCAGGGGCATCTGGCAGTGTTTCATCTTTATATGGATCACAATTATCAACAAACCATAATCTTAAAAACTCTTTATCAATATTTTCAGGTTCTAGTCCCTTATCTATTCGCTTATTGTATGACTCAGCTAACCAATAGCGACTTGAGTCAGGGGTGTGTATTTCATCTATCAATATAATGTTTCCATCTTTGTCATGTCCCATTTCATATTTAGTGTCCACTAAAATCATTCCGTTCTCTGCTGCTTTTTTTTGTCCATAATTAAATAGTTCTAAAGCTTTAGTGCTACAATAATCCCAATCTTCTTGTGTCATCCAGCCTTCACTAACTATTTCATCCGGCGCTATCGGGCGATCATGTTGCTCTTCTTTTGTTGTTGGTGTAAGCATATTATTCTGAAGTTTTTGATTTTTAATTAAACCTTCTGGTAGGGCATTTCCACAATATTCTCTGTCTCCGTTGTTATATACTGTCCATAAAGATGTGCTTGTGCTACCGGTTATATAGCCCCTAACAACAAACTCTATGGGAATTACATTACACTTTTTTGCAATTGTAACGTTTGGGTCTGGTATTTCAATTACATGGTTGGGTATAATTTCCTTTGTTTTATTAAACCACCAGGCGCTTGTAAGATTAAGAACCTGCCCTTTAAATGGAATTGAAGCCAACACGCGGTCAAAGGCACTTTGTCGATCAGTAGTAATTAATATAATTTTATCATCAAATTCATATTGATCACGTACTTTACCAGTACGTTTTTTCCCATTATTAAGTACTGTTTCAACTAGTGTATTATTTATTTCTCCAATAATACGGTTTTTATATTTTTTATCTAATTCTGTAACATTCATATGATAAGGGGTTAAATAATATATTTGTATCCAAAATTGTGTTTATTGTAGAATCAAAATTACCGCTGTTTACTGTTATATTCCATATTACACCGTGCTTTATATTAGATATTTCTTTTATTTCAAATTTATCTTTTAAAGATTCTAGTTTTGCCCGACCAAAAATGTCATCGTGCTGTCGCACTAGATATGATGCTGTATTGCTTGCCACCTTTACTTTACTAATAAATTCTTTATTAGAATTATATAATTCTCCAGATTTATCTATTTTACTTAACGTTGCGGATTTTTTTTGATCAATATCAATCTCCCAATGGGTATGGCGTGAAATAATAACATCATGCCCTTTTTGTATAAGTGCATTCTGAACAGAGACAGCTTCATTATCATTTATGATCATCTCAACTATCCATTCAACATTGTCATTCTTATTATAATTATCAATGTCAATTAATGCAGTATCAAAATTCAAACTATTATTATTAATTGGATTCCCTAGTTCAATAAATTCTAACATTGATGAAAAAATCGGGTCACCATTTTTTGAGCGCTCAGGATGTGGCATCATTGCCATTACATTACCCGAAGTATTACAAACAGCTGCAAGGTTAAATATAGAGCCGTTAGGATTTGTTGGGAACTCATCAATTATTAGACCGTCATCATTACAATATCTAAAAATTGTTTGTTCGTTTGTAATAATCTCTTCCAATAATAATTCAGGTGCAACAAACCGCCCTTCACCATGTGCTAGTGGTATATTAAACGACGCACCTTTTTTAATATGCCTAGTGAATGCGCAACTGTTAGGCTCTGCAGTCATTTGAAGATTGGCCCATGTATTATAATACCCAACACCAACAACTTGACCTTCCCGTATTCTTTTATTATCTGTTAGTGCTAAGCCAATTTTATTCTTATTTAATCCTGGCACGAGACCACTTTCTACTAATATTTGCGCACCATTACATATCCCTAAAACAGGCTTTCCCAGTTCTGACTCAATTTTTATTTGATCAAGAATCGGGTCAAGAGCAGCAATAACACCCGCCCTTGAACGATCTTCATAAGAAAAACCCCCAACAATTATATATCCATCAAAATCAGATAGTTTATCTACCGGCTGATTCCATAAAAACTCAACCGGATTTAATCCTACCCTGTGGCAGGCCATAAAAGTTTCTCTTTCAGTGTTAGATCCCGGAAACTGTATTATAGCAACGTTAGTCACTTATTGAATTATAACTTCTTTTTTACCCGAAACTACTTTACCAACTTCGTAAACTTGTGATGTGGGTTCTAGTATTGATTTTATTTTATCGCAATTTAGTTTATCCACAACCAATATCATTCCTATACCCATATTGAATGCTCTAAACATTTCTTTCGAATCAACTTTTCCAATATTTTGCATAACATTAAATATTGGTAGGGTGGGCCAAGATTCATTATCAATTAATACACTAGTGTTCATTGGCAATATTCGTGGAATATTCTCAATTAATCCTCCCCCGGTTATATGTGCAATCCCTTTTACTCTCGTAGAGGTTTCTATAATTGAAAAAATATGGTTTGTATAATTAATGTGCGGTTCAAGTAGGGTGTCGCCAACGGGCTTATCAAGTTCAGATATTTTATCATCCACCTTATACCCACCAACTTCAAATAAAATTTTCCTTGCAAGTGAATAACCATTTGTATGCAAACCATTTGAGGGTAAGCCTAAAACAGAATCACCGGGTGTAATTTTTGACCCATCTATTATCTTATCTTTTTCAACAATACCGGTCACTATGCCGACCAAATCGTGTTCACCTTCCAAGTACACATCTGGCATTTCAGCAGTTTCACCTCCAACTAAAGACACTCCATTTTCTCTACAAGCACCAGCCATTCCTGAAACTATTTTATCAATAATTTTTGGATTTAATTTATCATTTGCTATATAATCAAGGAATGTAATTGGTTTGGCTCCCATTACTATAATATCATTTGATGCAGCGCTCAACAAATCAATACCTATCGTATCATATTTGTTCATCTTTTTAGCAATAATAGTTTTTGTACCAACTCCATCTATGCTCTGGACCATGACTGGATTATCATATTCATTTAATATAGGTTTTAGATCATATAGTGAACCAAAACTTCCAATGCCAGTTAGTACATTCGCTGAAAATGTAGATTTTATATTTGATTTGATTAATTCAACGGCGTTATTTCCTGCATCAATATCAACACCCGCTGATTTATAATTTATTTTTCCCATTATAACTTATCTCTTAAGCCGTTTTCCCATGCATTTCTTAAATTATCTATTGATTGATTAATATAATTATTTATTATTACTGTATTTGTACCATTAGTTGATCCAATTTCAATAATGTCTATGCCATATTTTTTAAACTGCCTTACTAGGCTGGTAACATTTTTTTTAGAAACTTCAATAATAAAACCGCCGGTTTCTGAAAATAATTTTGTTTCAGCTGGAAGCTCGCCGCCAATTTCAACTTTACATCCTATAGAATTAGCAAAAGTCATTTCCGCGATTGCACATGAAATACCACCATCTGAAATATCGTGACATGATAAAATTAGCTCAGAATCAATACAGTCTGTAAGCGCATATATTTGATTTTTGACTTTTTCTAAATCTGGTTTAGGAACATTTGCTCCCAGTTCATCATATAAATTATAGTACGCACTTCCGCCCAATTCATCTTTCCGTTCACCAATTAAGTAAATAAATGAGTTTTTTGATTGAAAATTCATTCCTAATGATTTATTTACATTATTAATTCTGCCCAAACAACTCACAATTGGACTGGGTGGGATTGAACCGTTTTTTGATTCATTATAAAAGCTTACATTGCCAGCAATTATAGGTGTTGGATGGCTATTATTGTTTTTTAATGTAATTGCATTACTGGCATCAGAAATACCTTTGACAGCATCTACAAACTCCCACATTTGATAAGGTTTTTCAGGATTTCCAAAACACAAACAATCTGTTAGGGCATGGGGGGTTGCCCCAACTGCAGCAATATTCCTCATTGCCTCGACGACAGCATTTACTCCTCCCCAATATGGGCTTATTAAACTATATCTTGGATTGTGGTCTGTTGATAGTGCAATTCCGATATTCCGGATTTCTTCAGGATAGTCGTTTGAATTGAAGGGTGCCATAACTCCAGCATCTGCTTTACCCGTTTCGGTATAAACGCGCCCTTGCACTTGTTTATCATATTTTTCATATACTGGCTCACGACTTGCTATATTTTCATGGGAGAGAATTCTAAGCAATGTTTCATTTAAACTAGTTTCTTGGCTTAAGTCCGGTTCGCTATATAAATTATTTGGGTTTTTTACAGGTCTATCATATAAAAACCCTTTTGTAACCTCCGCCGCTGGTGCATTCGCTATTTCATGGTTTCCGTTATGTATAATAAATAATCCATCGTCTCTTATCCTGCCAACGACAGATGCTTTTGCCCCCTTACTAACTTTGGGAAGATCATAAAGGATATTATAATGATCTAGAATCATTTGCGTAGTTTCCGGTGAACAAACCCACATAAACCTTTCTTGTGTTTCGCTACAAAGATAGACGGCAGGATGGAGATCTTTCATGCCAATATGAATTTTATCCATCCATATTTCTGATCCATAACCCGATGTCTCTGCCAACTCTACGCTTGCACACGCAATCCCACCGGCCCCCAAGTCTTTAAAGCCAACCTGATCTAGTAGTTTATTTTTTTTAAGCCTATCAAATAAAGCATATGTAGACTTTAAAAGATGTCTTTCCAAAAAAGCATTTGGCTCTTGAACTGCGCCTTTGTTTTGCTCCTTTTTTTCTTCTTCTAGCTCTAACGAAGCAAAGCTTGCTCCACCAAAACCGCTATTATCAGTAGGCTTACCTATCAATATCAGTTCATATCCAACAGCGTTTTTTGGGGCATATGAATGTACAATGTGGTCTTCTCTTACTATTCCAAGGGTAACTAAGGTAACTAAACAGTTTTCATTGTAACCATCATCATAATATATATCACCTCCAATATTAGGAATACCTAATGGATTAGAATACCCTGCAATACCTGATACGACGCCATCGTGTATCCACTTTGTTTTATTATTACTTATATTTCCAAATCTAAATGAATCCGTGCACGCAATAACCTCCGCACCCATGCACATTACATCACGAACATTACCCCCGACACCTGTGGCTGCGCCCTCATAAGGAACAAGCTGTGAGGGGTGGTTGTGAGATTCGTGACTCATAACTATACACCATTTATGTCCTTTGTTATCTGTGGCTACCGAAACTACTCCGGCGTCTTCTTTGGCGCCCAGAATTACATCGGGTCCTTCCGTAATAAACTCTTTTAAATATTTACGACTACTCTTATAACTGCAGTGTTCGGATCCTTGAATTGAAAATAAAATCAACTCTGCTAAAGAGGGTGCGCGCCCAAGCATGTCGGTTTGTATCTTTATTGCTTCGTCAGGTGTTAGGGGGATATTTAATTCAGAAAGTTTTTTTTGAACTGATTGGTGGTCCAGTCCGGTAAAATCGACAATTTCTTTTGTAAATGCCATATGGAATTTGTCGTTAAAATTATCTTATAACAAAAAAATTTTACCGCAGTATTGTTTCATGTCTTTGTGGTCCAACCGAAACAATCTTAACTGGGCACTCTACTTCTGTCTCAATATAGCTAATATATTCCTTCATGGTTTTTGGTAACGCATCAAATCCCATGTCCCAAATCTTCTTGGGCAAGTCTCCCCATCCCGGTAAGCTAGTATAAATAGGTTTTGCACATCTGTAATCGTGTAAACTTGCTGGCATTTCCTTTACCTCTTTTCCCTCAACTTCATATGCAATACAGATTGGTAGCGTTTTGAATCCATTCAAAATATCAAGTTTGGTGAGCGCTATCTCAGTTAAGCCGTTTACTCTTACTGCTTGTCTAACTTGAACAAGGTCAAGCCACCCTACGCGTCGTGGCCGTCCTGTTGTTGTTCCATACTCAGCCCCTTTTTCTCTGAGCTCATTAGCTTCGTCTCCATGAATTTCTGTCGGCAATGGGCTTTCACCGACTCTACTTAGGTATGCTTTAACCACGCCAATAATTTTCCCGATGTCTCTAAAACTTACCCCGGTACCGGTTGAAATATGTCCAGCAGCTGTGTTGCTTGATGTGGTATATGGGTATATTCCATGGTCTACATCAAGACTAATCCCCTGCGCTCCTTCAAACAATATAGATTTTCCACTTTTGTGAGCGTTAAATAATTCAACAGAGGTATCACAAACATAAGAGTTAAGTTTAGTCCCATATTCAATATAGTCATCATATATTGAATCCATACTAATATCAAAAGTGCCCCCAAGAGCTTTTTCAATTAAATTTTTTGAAAAGGAATATCCTTTTTTCAGCTTTTCTTTAAATATATCCGGTTCTAATAAATCAATAATGCGGATACCATTTCTAAACATTTTATCAGCATAGACGGGTGCAATGCCTCTGCCTGTACTTCCTGCGGCGAGTTTCGCTTGGTGTCCAGATAACACACTGTCTAAAGCAATGTGATAAGGCATAATCACATGGGCTCGGTCACTAACCATTAACTTTGGAGTGATGCCTTTATTTATTACATATGCAATCTCATCTATAAGTGCTTTTGGGTCAACAACTACTCCGTTGGCAATAATACTAACTGGTGAACCATATACAATTCCTGATGGGATTAAGTGTAGTTTATAAGTTTCGCCATCAACAATTACGGTGTGGCCAGCGTTGTTTCCACCGTGAAATCTTACAACATAGTCTGAATTGCCGGCAAAAAAATCTGTGATTTTTCCTTTTCCTTCATCGCCCCATTGGGCGCCAACAATCGCTGTAATATCAGATTGGTAGGATGTCACTTGGAAATGATTGCTGGCTTGCCTTTGGTATGTGGAACAAATGCATATAGTGCAAATTCTTATCCCAAAACATTACACTAAAACTTTTTACAATGAAAGTACGAATTCACAAATATTTCAATTTTTTTTAAAACGGTGCCGTAAGTGCGAACCTATAATACCTTAGTGGTTTTTTATTATCATTCCATTCTTCTATTTGCTGTGCTTCGCCCCCTGATAATATAATGGGGCCTAAAGAAAACCGGAATTCATAACCCGCAGTTACAATCATGTCTTGTTTAGTTTTTTCAGATGCCCACCAGGCGTTGCCAAAATCTGAAACAAGATTTAACGAAAACACTTTAGGTGCTATTGGTAATCGATATTCTAGTGAACCATAAATTAATCTGTCCCCCAATCGAAAACCCGACCAGCCGCGAGGGTTGTGATTCTCTGGAATGGTTTCACTGATATCTCCCACACCATTGATATAAAATGGTTGGTCTTCTGTCAAACCAATATAATCCTGTGGTGGCAGTTTTCCGTTTGAACTCAATGTTTTTAATCTAAAATAAAGCAAAGAACCGCCCAAGTTAACATTTAGATATGAATCGGTTT
>Ga0208639_1001314_pt1 | contig 16426 bp, 12 predicted proteins | sample ETNtaG_33_FD_185772 | JGI IMG/M metagenome (GOLD analysis project Ga0208639, IMG submission 185772) | Marine microbial and viral communities from oxygen minimum zone, Eastern Pacific Ocean - ETNP201310SV76 (SPAdes) (version 2) | ecosystem: Environmental > Aquatic > Marine > Oceanic ...
AAACTGCACTTCCCGCTATTGATTTTGGAACTGCTCCACCCATCACTACAGAGTCGATAGCAGCTGGAGAAAAACTGTACCGGGAAATGCGTTGCCAGGGTTGTCATGGGACTGATCTGAAGGGTGGGGGTCCGCGAGTTACAGACCTTTTTGATATCTGGGACCACCGGGTTTTTGTATACGATCTTACCAATCCTAATGCTTATAAATTCGGTTATGAACCGATCGATATTTATACGACATTGACCACAGGGATTGATGGTACTCCCATGAACAACTATGGTCACTTAACCGATAAAGAGCGGTGGGATATAACCGCTTTTCTTCAGTCGAAAATTGACAAGAATCGTGTGCAAAAATCGGGGTATGAAATTGATCTTCACTCCACGAAAGTTGACGACGAATTTGTGCTCGATCCGAACCACGAGCTGTGGAAAAGTATTCCTGAGAAAGTAGTGCGGCTTCTTCCGCTCAGCGCACGAAAATCACCTGTCAGTCATATCAAAATTCGAACAGCATTGAATGACGATGCGATTGCCCTTCGACTAGAGTGGGACGACCCGGTTCCAGACCATTCATCTACTCGTCACCAAGACTTTAAAGATGCGGTTGCAGTGGAGTTTGCTCTTGGTGATGTGTTACTTCATACGCACGGGCACAATGAACCATTTTTTGGTATGGGTAACAGAGGTAAAGTGGTTAATATCTGGCAATGGCGTGCGGACTGGCAGACGGAAATCGAGACCAAGGAAAAGATTGAGTATGCCACCAAGGGAATGGATCTTGATGCGATGATCTTCGGTGGCGAAGTCAATCCCGTCGATGCTCTTAATCCATTTAGGGATGTTCCTGTTGAAGAAATGAACGCGGAGGGTTTTGGGACTCTGACACCTCAACCGCGTACCAAACAAAATGTATTAGGAAAAGGTGTGTGGAAAGATGGGCATTGGTCAGTGGTTCTTTATCGAACTTTGGACTCACTCAATAAATGGGACAAGCAATTTATGAACGATCAACCAATCCTCGTGGCATTTGCTGTCTGGGATGGATCTGAACAGGATCGTAATGGACGAAAAGTAGTGTCTATGTGGCAAAGACTGCATTTACCTTGATGTAAAGGTTTAAATCGTTCATAGTGTAGCTATTCCCATAGAAAATCACCCCATTGGCGGGGGTGGGCTATTGATGGTTCTTTTAAAATTTATTGCGTAATTGTGTTTATAGGAGTGTTGTATGCCGGATGAAGATCAGGAGAATAAAGAAGACCTGAATGAGGAGGAGTCTTTAGAGTTAGTCAAGACTAATGATGAGGATGAGTTAGACGAGCTTGAAGTAGACGAATCCGATGAGCTAGATGAGTTGGATGAAGTTGTTGATGAAAAGATCCCGGAGAGGGGTGCCTATCTAATCATTGGCCAGGGTGATTTTTCCACTGTAATGTCCAACCGTGGTGCTGATGACCCTGGAGATAATACGCTTTCTGCCCCTCAGGGAGTTTGTAAGTTTGGGGATATGCTATTTGTTTCTGATGCAGGGAATCACCGTGTTTTGGTTTGGGATCAGTTCCCTGAAGAAAGCGGTGAGCCTTCCAATGTTGTTCTAGGGCAGGAGGACTTTGCAGATTGTTTGGAAAATAGGGGACTTTCGACGACTCTAGATGAAATGACCTCTGGATTGGGTGATGAAAATCTGGATGGGTTTACCATCAGTAAGGCAGAGGAAGATACTTTATCTATGCCGGCTGGGCTCTGTGTAATTGACGGTAAGCTTTATGTGGTTGACAGTGGGAATCACCGTGTGGCCCGATGGAATGGAATACCATCCGATGATGGAGAGCCGCCAACTCTTGTTATGGGGCAGGATAATCTAGAAGAGAATGAGGCCAACCGGCAGGGATTGGTAGGGTCTGGTTCTTTGTTTTTCCCAACGGGAGTTTGCTCAGGGGATGATCAGCATGTTTTCGTTGCAGATAAAGACAATCATCGGGTTTTAATCTGGAAAAAAATTCCTTTCTCGGACGGATGGAATGCTGATATTTCTCTTGGTCAACTAGGCATGGACGAGCGGGATGCAAATCGAGGAGATTTTGACAACGTTCAGCAGGATACCATGAGTTTCCCGACAGGAGTTTTCTACGATGTGGAAAATGACAAAGTTTTTGTTGTTGACCAAGGAAATAATAGAGTTCTAATTTGGAATAGTCTACCACGTGACTCCGGACAACCAGCAGATGTGGTGATTGGGCAAAAAGATTTTGTTTCACGCAGCCCAAATATGGGAAAAGGTGAGGGGAGAGCTAGTCAAGAGTCGATGTATTTCCCGAACGATGTGGTAGCAGGGAAGACGGGATTCTTTGTCTCGGATACTGGGAACAATCGAGTCCTGTACTGGAAAGAGATTCCGACAGAAAATGGGCAACCGGCTGATATGGTGTTTGGCCAAGCTAATTTTTTTGAGAACAGGCACAACCGTAGTGGTCAGGCGAATGCCACGACGTTAAACGACCCTTATGGATTGTGGCTGGAGGAAGAAGAGAACCCGGAATGGGTTCCGCCTGAAGAGAATGCTTTAGAAGAAGCTCAAGAAGAAGAAACTTTGGATGAATCTTCTTCTGGGGAAGAAGAGGAGGCCGTAGAGGAAGAAATCCCAGAGTATTTGTTCAAGCTTTTTATTGCGGACCGTGGAAACTCAAGGGTGGCTGTATGGAATGAGTTGCCTATTCCTCCGACGGACGAAAGTGAAGGTGATGAAGACGACCACATTGAGATAGAAGACCCTAATCTTCTTATTGGTGATGATGACGAGGAAGATGAGGGTGATTCGCCAGAAGAACTCCCTTCCGTCTAAGCTTATTGTAAGTTGCAACTAAATTTACCGGCCTCGCTTTTGCGTGGGCCGGTTTTTTTGTTAATAATGAGATCCCAAGTGGTATGGTTTCATTTTTTTTGGAAGAGTAGCGCGGAGCTTTGGCTGCCCTGTCTCAAATTTACCAAGTACTAACCACAGTAGGGAGGGATTCCTTCTTCCACCCACTTTCCCTGATTACTACTTTTCAGATTTGCTTGGTTTTTCGAAATCCCTGTCGACATTACTTTGCTTGATTCTTCAAACCTAGCCATGATTTCATTAGGTGAATCGGTTAGAAGGTTGCCGAATTTAGGCTGACACTTGAGGTTTCCCACATCACAACAGGGAGTCATCTCGCCCGTTTGCAGTACGGTCATAATATCTATAGATCCCCTTGCAGCAGGGCAATGGATGATGTAAGGGTTTTGGGGGAAAGGAATCGATGTCATAGATCGCTTCCCTTCGGCATTCACTTTAAAGGCTGGAAGCAAACTAAGCCCCAAGGTAAAGTTTTCGCCGCGAGCGAACGCCTCTGTGCCACCCATATGAGTTGTGTAAATTGCCTCGTCGCACTTGGGTTGGTTTTTTACTAGCCAAGAAACTTTTTCATTATACGTTTGGAGGAGCTTCATTACATGATTGAAGTGAGGTCCCTCCTCGTTAAAAAATTTCATCAGTAGTTGGATTTGCTCTTGAAGGTGAATTAGATTCTCAAAAATAAGATTGACGATCATTCGATTTTGCAAATTGATCAATTCCTTCAGAAGTGGTTTTTGAAATTTTTCCCAGGCGGTGGGATACAAGGTGATATCTGCTCGGCCCCCTCCTTTTAAAATTTCAACCAATCTCAACCAACGTTTCGATGACTTAGAGTTTATTTCCAGATTCGTGTGTACGCATACGGAAGGGGATGCGGATTGAAAAATATTAACAATATCAACTATATGTGGGTTTTGTGTGGCCTCGCCTCCGGTTAGATTGATTTCCTGTTTGGCAAGAGCATTGAGTGTGTCGATCTGTTGAATTTTGGTAACCATGAGGCGGGCCTGATCGGGGGTCATATGCCAGTCAGATTTTGGGATATCAGCCAATGGTTCATAGACATGACAGTCTATGCATTCATCCCTATTGTACCGGTTGCAACTGGCTTCTACAAAAATACTAAGCATCGGATAGAGTAAAAATTAAGAGACAATTTTTGCTTATGATAATTGTCACAAGAACAATATGCTCTTTAGCATAAATTCATGATAACAAATGAAATAGGTTCAATGGGTCCTTTAAAAAGGGGGACGTACTGTTGTTTATCGTATCCTAATACGGCAAGGTCTGACGAGACTTGCATCACTTCTTCCTCGGTCACATAGGCTACCGTATCCGGTACTCCATTGATGCTCAGCTTATCCGCGAGTTCCTTTATTTGTTTTTGTTGACTACTCGGAGTTCCCTCCATTGCAGCATATTTCATCTTGGATTGGTAATGATTCTTATAAACTTTATTTAATGCATTTAATGTCTTAAGCATAAGGATGTCTCTATCCCAAGAATGCATGTTTAGTGCGTCACGATGAGTTTGGACTAGCTCTACTATGCTAATAACCTTGTCGTGTAAATGCCTTCCTACATAGCTGTGCTGGTATTCTTTCTCAACCGATGAAAACCCTTCTGCGCACGCCCACCGACTCAACAGTTCGAAATTTACCATGAAGGTATATTGCCCTCCATAAAGGTTGAAGTATGGGCGTCCTGAAAAGTTCAGTTCTTGTATGGAATACATACCATAGTCCATTCCCGTATAGCCAAGTCCACCTTTCCGGAGAAGATGGCGAGCGCGTTTAAAGGTTGACAAAGCCCCAATATTGATGGGAATTGGAATTTCTTCAACTAAAAGATCAATATGCGCTTGCAATATAACTGCTTGAGGCCAGTCGTCGATGGTAACCCTTTGGTAGGTTCTTTTCCAAGTGATAAACTGTAATAGGTCAGGATAATCTTTTAGCGGGGCAAGGTTTTTTTCCTGGAATGGTTTGATGAAGTCGTTGAAATTAATTCCTGCTGCGACTGGATCAATTAGAGGCTGGATGTATTCTTCGTAAAGAGAACCGTCCTGTTTTAGCAAAACTTTAGTGGAGAGATCATCCCAAATTTCGTTGGAAAAAATTTTATCAATCGTCTGTTCACGAAAGCAATCCATGTGGTTTGCGTCAACCTGAACTGTGAAGAATTTTCCAGGGTGTTTTTTTAAGCGTGTGTTGTTCTTGGCTCCCTTGAGAATCTCCATAGAGAAGTCGCACAGAATATAACGCGTGTTAGGGTAGACTTCCTCTTCTGTGTCGATTGCCTGTAGGTGGCTTAGAAAGCAACCCGCTAGATTTCCATTTCCTACACCCCATTCCATGACGAAGCGAGATTGGGGACTGTTGGCCTGCTTGCGGGCTTGTTCGAAGTAGTTTTCGGCCAGGGCGTGAGCTAACCGGTGGTCCTTACTCACATAAGTCTGAAAATGGTCATGGATACCCGGACCTTGAATCCCGTAAAAGATTTCATTGACGTGGGTCTGCCACTCGTTGGCAGGTTTGAAATCGCCGAGAGGGAGAAGGCGGGCTTCAGAATTCATAAGATCTATTCCTCACCCAATCTAGGGTCAGGATGAAAGTTCTTCCATACCTGGGCTGGCGGTATCGAGGTCCGCACCTGAAGCGAGTTGACCGGTTTGTGAAACCCCACCAGGAATATTGGTGTGTTCTTCTGCTTGTGATCCCTGGTTCATTAGGCTTTCATATTTTCTGAAAGCTTCTTGTGCATCCTCCATTCGACCAACTTCTTTATAACAGCTGTAGAGATTCATCCAGGCGAGGGAATCACTTTGATTCATACTGGTAGCCAGCTTGAATTCTTTGATCGCTTTTTCGATTCGACCGATCGTTGCGTACAAACTGCCAAGATTAGTGTGTGGTAAAGAATAATCTGGGTCGATCTCGGTTGCTTTCTGAAAAGACTCCACCGCTTCATCAACCATGTTTTGAGCTGAGTAACAACTTCCCAAATTACAGTAGGCTTGAGGGTCTTTTTCATCAAGTTCTATGACACATAGCGCGTGGTTGAGTGCTTCGTCATAATTCTCTGAATTAAAATAGGCGGTGCTTAAGGCGGATCGAAGTTCAATGTCTTCAGGGGCAAACATTAAAATTTTCTTGAGAACCTGAATTTCTTCATCATACTTTTTTTCCATATCGTAGGCAGCTGCAAGATTAGCGTAACCCAATCTATCCATCGGATCGATTTCGACGACCTTCTTAAAAGAACGTGCAGCACTTTCATACATATCTTGGAGCATGAACACGCCACCCAGATTCAAATGAACTTCAGAATCTTCGGGGAGCAACTCTGAAGCGCGGGTCAGTTCTCGTATCGCCTCGTCTTCATGGTTGCACATGGCATATGCCGTTCCCAATAGTTTGTAGGCAGGCCCATTTTGATTATCGTGGCTTATTATTTTTTTGAGCTGTTTAGTTGCTTCATCCAATTCGCCTCCATCGATGAAAAGCCTTCCCAATTCCAGTTGCAGATCAATGTCATCTGGCTTTTCTTTCAACTCTTTCCGGACCTGACGCACCCTTTTTGAAATGGCTATCTCGCGTTTGGTTTCTTCCGGGTCACGTACCCCCAGCTCCTGAAATATTTCAGGATCTATTTTCATTGTAGTCCAGCCGGGTCCCTTGTCTCCTTCAGCGCCCATAATCTAATAAAACTCCAGTAAGTAGCAATTAAATCACACTAATAATAACTAGGATAGCGATGATCTTAGAAGATATCCTAAGAGGTGTCAAGACATGCAGTAGGTTGAAAAGGGTTTTTCAGGTGTGTTGAACTAGTGGACGAGTCATATTTAGAATTTCTTCTCGTCCATAGTGATCTAGGTATAGTAGGAAGTGTTCGCGTGAGAGATAGTTCCAGATGCTACGTGACGGGAAATTTGATTCTATGATTTTTTCAAAACTTTCGTAAACATCCAAAACTTCATCTTTTGACATTCCCTTCTCGATTTCATAATCAAAAATGATTGCCATATCTCGTTCTGGGTCACGTAAAATTCGGTTTATTTGAAACTTTGCTGGATTATGGTAAATGGCAGAATCTTTTTCCAAAGAAAAAATAGATTGCCCCACCGAATGAATAGTGCCATCTCCCAACTCACTGTGCTGGACTGTGAAGTCAATAGTTTCTTGTGCTTCGTGTTTTTCTTCCGTCGGGAATCCGAAAAATAAATACAAGTGGTTCCATATACCAGCCAGAGAACTATTTTCTAGAACTCGTTTTTCCGTAGCTTGATCGCAGCCTTTTTCAATAATGGAAAGTATCCTGTTATTCGCACTCTCAAGTCCGAAAAACAACATGAGGAATCCGGCCTTATACATATTCTCGAAAAGCTCGACCGTCTCGACAGAATCGGACTCAAATTTCAGCATACCCAATGCGCGCATCTCCACACCTTGAGAAAGGATCGCTTTTGACATACGGTCAAAGGCGTTTGGAGAAATTGCTTCATCGGAGAATGTGAAATATTTTGTTTTATATTTTTTTCCAAGGTAATCCAGCTCTTCAGCGACGCGTTCTTCGTTTTCTTTCCGGTAATGCGAATCGTAAATAAAGCTGTGAGTACAGAAGGTACACTTGCCCCAGTAGCAGCCCCGACTGGCCATATAAGGTAGAACTGGATATGGCATCAGGTATTTGTTCAAAGGTAGATCGTCAAAGTTTGGGGATGCTAATTGGTCATAGGAGAGTGCTTTTGCTGATGAGTTACGAGTTACCTCCCCATTTTTTAGGTGGATTAGATTTGGGACGGTGTCCAGTGGTTTTCCGCTCTTGAGTTGGTTTAGTAATTGATCGAGTGGGTGTTCTCCTTCGAATAAGACGATACTGTGAAACATTTCATCAAATAGTATTTTTTTATCTTCTAAAATATCTTGATGTCGAGCGAACACACTTCCACCGATGACTATATGGAGATGAGGGTAACGAGTTCTAAGAACCCTTGCTAAGGTTAGTCCTGGAATTACCTGACCTGCATGAATGATGGAAATTCCCACCAAACCATACTGATTCCAATCCACCTTTGTTAGTAGGTCGTTTTCGTAAAGCTCTAGAAAAGGGTTTTTTATTGCGTCTTGGGTAGCAGTAAGGATTCCCTGAAGGTTTTCTTCCGGATTACCTTTCATGAAAAAAGAATCCAGATCGAGCTTGCTTGGATAATGCGCGTAAGAGATCAGTTGCATTGCTACTTTTAATGTTGTGTAGGCTTTTTTATACTCATCGAATTGGAAAAAAAGCTCTTCGTCGCGCAAGACCTCCTTCGCATCATTGATTTCTGAGAAGATAGCTTCCAAATAACGAGTGTCTTCCACTATTTGACGATGGATAGGCTCAGCCTCAAGATCTTCAGAAGATTTAACAGGTTTTGAGAGTCTGGACATGATTTTTTCGACGCAGCGTTCAAGATAAACTCGAGATAAAAACAAATCATAACTCTCGACGTTAAAGTCAAACTGAGTCACCTCATGCCCCTTTGTTTCAAGGTAAGCCTTAAGCGTGGGTAACGCTAAATATGGCTGACTTGGGTACCATTGGGGTGGAAAAACCAGAGCCGTTTTCATCTTGAAAATCCTTCTTGGTTCATGCGCAGTTATTTTTGATGAAACGTTATAAATGTCTTATAAGTCAAGACTATATTAGGATATTTAGACTGTCAACGGAGCAATTGATGCTCGGCTCATGTGTATGAATTGATATATTTTTTCATTAGCTATGAAAAGACTATAATCCGTGGCAAAATAGTAGTTCGTGGCATTGCGGCTTAGGCCCTCGGTTCTTCTTGACACGTAATAATGAAATGACTATACTTTTTCTTTGACCCCCAAGTATATTGTAAATTATAGAGTTGTGATTGAGTTTTATCACCGATTTTGAGGAGACTGTCCTTTGAGTGACCAGGAAACTGCGGCAAACGAAAAAGAAGAAAAAGATTCACAGGAAACAGACTTAGATTCTCTATCAGACCTTCAAGAACTTGAAAAAATCAAGAAGGAGTTGCTGGAAGAAAAGGAAAAAGCAGCTAAGGAACTAGCTGAAGGTCAGGAGGAAGAAGAGGATCTGAGGGAAGTCGACTATCTGCAAAAGTTGATTACCCTTGCTGTTAAATTTGACCACCATGTGGGGATGTTTCTTATGCCTGCCCATATTGATTGCGGATTGAAGTATGATCACAGGTTGGCAGAAAGTTATATGACCCAGATCAATACTATCGAGGCCTTCTTACGCTTGTTAGAAAAAGTAGACGGCGTGACCCGCGAACAGGTTACCAAGGACTGCATTCTGAAGTTGAGGAATACCCTTCAGCAGGTTCATAAGAATATTGTGAAGCCCTTGTACAAGGAAGTCGAATTAATGAAGAAAAAACCAAAATCTGAGAGCTTGGAAAACTTTAAAACTCACTGGAATGAGCGGTTAGAAGAACTCCAAAAGGCTTGTGATTTTGAATACCAGGTTCTTGATGTAAAGCAACTTTTAGTTCGATAAAGTTCCATTTATAAGTGTATCGAACCGTGACGGGTTTGAGGTTCTGGGGTATGCAGTTAGTAGGTCCTCAAGCTTTCGTTAGATTATATTTTATTGAGAAATCCCTTTGGGGATAAAGCGAAGAGCCCCGCTTGCGGGGCCTTTTCATTTTTTGACCATTTTTTTTAAAGGTTTTTACGGAACAGGAGATTTTTGTATGTCAGCAGAAACAGATCACAAAGAAATGGTTGAAAATAAAGCCAGTGAGTCGGCCCTCGATGTAGCATACGGAGAAACTCACGTAGAAGAGGTAAAACCAGAAATCGATCACAGTCAGTTATATGTCTGGATCGCAGACTCTGGAAATGATCGTATTCAAAAATTTGATGGCAATGGGAAATTTATCTCTCAGTTCGGTTCTTCAGGGGGTACGCGACCGCCATATAATCCGGGAGAGTTTAAAACACCGAGTGGAGTTACAATAGATGCCGAAGGAAACATCTGGGTAGTGGATTCAGGTTGCCACCGAATCCAAAAATTTGATGAGGATTGGGACTTTATTTTAGAGGTCGGAACGGAAGGTTGGGGACAAGAAAAGTTTTATTTTCCAGAAAACATTATTGCTGAGTCGACAGGGACAATCCTCGTAGTAGACACATCGAATCACAGCATTAAACGCTACGACGACGACGGGGAGTTTTTACTTGGTTTTGGGTTCCCAGGTAACTTTGATGGATTCATGAAGTTTCCTACAGGGGTCGCCCTGGATAAGGAAGGAAATATTTATGTTGCCGACAGAGATAACCAGAGGATTCAAATTTTCAATGAAGACGGGCAATTTGTATCTAAGTTTGGAGAGTATGGATTTGAAGAGGGGAGGCTGAATTTTCCGAATGGCATTGCTGTGCAAAATGATGGCACTATCATTGTGGCTGAGAAAAGTCAGAATCGTCTACAAGTTTTCGATCGTGATGGCCACTTTAAGCAAGTAATAGGTGAAATGGGAAAAAGAGATGGCCAGTTCAACTGCCCTTCATCTCTAGCTTTAGATCCTTATGGCTATTTATTTGTGGTTGATACGATTAATCAGCGTATTCAAAAATTTGACCCAGACCTTAACTTTGTTGCGAAGTGGGGCGTGATTGGTAAGGAACCCAGTCAGTTTAAGGATCCTGCTGGCATTGGTCTCTCTTGGGAACCGGACTGGGCGCCAGCCGAAGATTAGCCATTTTTTGGTAGAAACCCCTCAGGGTACTTTATTCTGGAAGTGTTAAATTAGGAGTGTAGGAAGTGGTTCATAGAATACGTAGCGGTGAACAAAGTTACTTTTGGTTATTTTTTGTGTTAATGGCGTTTTCCATTGCTATGCTTCGAACGGAACAAATGGTGTTTGCTGATGAGCCTTCACATGGAAGCGACTCTTTGTTCGAGAATCAAATTCGTTCGATGACCGCTCCCAAGCCCCCACTGAAACTTTCTGGTGACCCCCGTTATCGGAATAATCAGGACGATACAATTACAGACTTGAAATCTGGGTTGATGTGGAAACGACAAGACTCTTACCAGGAAAAAAAAGAATGGACTAACTGGGAGGCTGCACAACTTTATGTGGAGGAAAGGAATAAGCAAAAATTTGCCGGGCATAGTGATTGGAGACTTCCAACGCGCAAAGAGCTGTTGACCTTGTATGAGGAGGATAAAAGTATTCCTTGGTTTTATTATTGGACAACCAATGAAGTACATATGGATCCAATATTTGGATACACTAGTTGTTGCTTTTGGACCAGTGAAGAGCACAAGGATCAATTTGCTTGGCATGTAAATTTTCTTCGCGGGAAAGCGTATCCCAGCATCAAGAAAGGGAAGAAGAATCAGGCTGCCGGGTCTGCTTCTCTTTCTGTGGTCCGAGCCGTGAGAGGAGTTTTAAGAGCTGAATTAGAAGCTGGCCCGAAAATGGAACCAGAAGCTGAGTCTGAAGCGAAATCAGAGGGTGTTTCGGTAGAGAAACCTGAAGCTGAGTCCGAAGGTAAAATAGATAAACTTGATTCAGAAGAGTAAGCTATTTTTGTTTCTTAATGCGGAGATTTTTTAATGGAAGAGGATGGTAAAGATAAAACCTGGAAAGATAAAACAGGAAGAAAATACCAGTCCTATGGTGTCGAGCAGAGGTTGGGGCGCGCGGAATTGGAGAAAGGTGGAGAAGAGCGCGAGGAACTGAAAGATAAGAAAGAGCAGTCAACTTCGTCTCTGCCGGAAGAAAGTGAGACCAGTCAGAGTTCGACAAATATTCAGGAATCTGGATCTGAGACGGCGGGAAATGATGAGGATGAAGAGGCGGGAGAGGAGGTCGAGTTTGACCTTGATGCTCAGATAGAAGAGTTTCGTAGGCAAATTGAAGAGGATCCTGAAAATTGTGTTCATCATTATAACTTGGGGGAAGCTCTCGCTGAATTAGAGCAAACGGATGAAGCTAAGGCTGAATTTGAAAGAGCGCTGGAGCTCGATGAAGATAAGGCGTTTAGTGCAATTATACATTTTGGTTTGGGGGGATTGTACTACCATGAAATGATTGCTGGAATTCAAGGAAATGTTGTTCGCAGTTCGGTGGGTTTACACTCTCAACATAAAGCCGGGTGCCAGATTATTGAGGTCAATGATGATGATTATGAAGCCCCTCTTAGACAGTATGAGGACGCAATAAAGATGCTTGATAGCTTGCAGGCAGACGAAGAGATTGTTGATCACGTAAAGGAAAACGCACCAAGACAGATTGCCGATATTTACTACAAGTGGGCTTCTGACTTGATCGATAAGTCTCGTCAAATTGAAATTTACGGAGGCGAGATAAGGGATGTAAAGCAAAGCTTGGAGCACCTTAAAAAGGCGCTCGAACTCAGTCCCAACCATTCACAAGCGCAGCTCATGGTCAAGTATGCGCGAAAAATGTTGCAGGAAGGCTGGGATATATACGACGAGTTTGGTTTTGTTGCAAAAGAAATTCAAGGGATAGGTTGATATTTCAAAGCGCTTAAAAATTTTTCGAGGAGGCATATATGTCATCGGACAGGTTGGATGAATTGATTCGTGACCGATTGAGTCCAGACGGCCAGGTATTGAGCCTCAAAGCTCAGTTCATACGCGAGGTTGGCGCCAAGGCACTCGCGCAAAAAGAAGAACTTAGAAACTTAAGAGCCTTGGACTTGACGCAAAATGATATTGGGGACGAGGGAGCCAAGGCCATTGCTGAATCAGACGTTTTGTCCAATCTGAGGACTTTGAATTTAAAGTCTAATCGAATAGGCGATGATGGGGCAAGGTACCTGGCTAATTCTAAAACTTTAAAAAAATTACGTAGCATGCAGTTGGTTGTTAATGATTTTAGCGAAGAAGGGGAAAAAGCTCTTCGTAACTCCACGTCACTTTCTAGTCTCAGTTCGCTGAAGTTTAGAGTTTGATTGTTTATGCGGCATTTTCCTTAACGTCTATACTACGGCTAGTTGAAAAACTTGGTAATAAGCTTTCGGGCGTAAGCTAAAAAAAATCAAAATAGAATACGGTTACCCCCCTCTCCCAGGTTTTTACGGACACTTGTTGCAAGACAATTAAACTCGGAAGTATATACTGCCTTGCTCGCCGCTTTTTTGTAAACCTTCCTTGCCCATTCTTTATCCCCTAGGTTTTCAAATAGGCACTCAGCAAGTCGGCGGAACTCGTAAAAGAACTTGGCCTCTCCTTCTGACTTCACATACAAATTTCTAGCCCACCCCAAGTCTTCCAACTCCAAGCAAAGACTATCAGCAAGATCGCGAAGTTCGCAGCTTGTTTTTGCCTGGTTTTCTGCTTTTTTGTAAAGGGCGAAAGCCCATTTTTTATCGTTTAAACTTTTGTAAAGACTATCGGCCAGGCTGCAGAAATCCACGCTGCTTTGTGCCTTGTTTTCGGCTTTTCTATAAAGGCTCACTGCCCACTTCTTATCCGTGAAATTTTTATAAACAGATTCAGCTAGGCTATGAAGATCGCTACCATCAGTGGCCTTATCTTCTGCTTTCCTGTACAGCTCTCGAGGTTTTCCCTTATCCCCGAGTTTTTTATATATAACATCAGCAAGTTCATGGCAGTCAGAATACTCTTCAACCTTCTCTTCAGCCAGATGATAGATTTTTTTAACCCAGTGCACTTCGCCGAGTGTCTCATGAATACTGTCAGCGAGGTCGCACAATTCACGGATGTTTCCGGGCATGTTTTCGGCTTTCTCGTATAAGTTTTTTGCCCACTCTTTATCGTGAAGTGTCTCAAAAACACTATACGCAAGCCAATTCAACTCCAGACTGCTCTCTGATTTATCCTCTGCTTTTATGTATATGTTTCTTGCCCAGTTGGTATCGCCTAATGTTTCGATAATGCTATACGCAAGCCAATTAAAATCGAGACTATCTCTGCTTTTCTCTTCTGCCTTTTTATAAACTTTCTTAGCCCACTTTTTGTCGCCTGCTTCCGCTATGCTGTCAGCAACTATTTTGAGATCGCAAGCATCTTCGGCATTAGCTTCATCGCTTTGAAATTTTTCAGTTAGGAGATGGTCATTACTTTTGAATTGTTTTTCGGCGTCAGTTAAGGAGGGGATATTTTTATTTTTAAAGAAATCTTTCTTGGCTTGGTTTTCAGGTTTGCCTGTAATGAGTAAGCGAGAGTACTCCAAGTAGTAGATTTTTTCTCCTGCGTAGATAAAGCTTTTTTCGTATTTAGTTTTAGGCAGACCCTTACGTCTATCCAGAAAACAAGATGGTTGATTCATGTTTTCGTATAATGGTTCTGCATCAAAATACTCCATCATTTGCTGGGCGTACGACTCGCTATCAGTTGCCAGGTAAACATGACCTCCAGAACCTAGTCTTTGTGCTATTAAACTAACAAAATCGGGGTTGAAAAGCCTTCGCTTCAGATGCCGTTTTCTAGGCCAAGGGTCAGGGAAATTTACATAGACAGTTTCCAGTTCTTCATCCCTAAATAGAGCAGGAAGCTTAGTTCTCGCGTCTCCGTATACGACACGTATGTTCCCTAGTTGATAGGTTTTAACTTTGGTTAATAAACTTTGGACGCCACTTTTTGTAAAATCTATGCCTATGAAATTGCTATGGGGTTCCCTGGCGGCCATTTCAATCAAGAAATCTCCCATCCCAAAGCCGATTTCAACTTTTAAAGGATTACCGTTCCCAAATATGTTTGTCCAGTCCGGATGCGCCTTGATATCTATAAAACAAGGGTCTTTTATCGAGAATTCCTCCAATGAAGCCCTTGCCGTCATTAAACTCATTTTGTGTTTTCCTGTTTTTTATGTTTGCACCAAGACCAAAATCCCATGCATTTTTAAATACCTATTTCATAGCTAAACTTAAAAACTGAGAAAGTCTTTTCTGAATATTTGAGATCGTTAGCGATTACTAGACAATCTTGCATAATTCTTGAATTGAAAACCTTCTATGGTCATTATAGGTGGATAAATTATTTTTCAGTGGAAAACCTGGGATATACTATGGGGAAGCCCCAAAGATTTCATTCGTTATGCGATCTAGTTATCATTTTTTGAGTTGGGAAACGTTTCCCGCGTACTAATTTTTCCGGTTTGCATGAGGTTTTATGCTTAGTATTTTTGTAGAGGCTAGTTGTAATCGTTATGTGCGCGATGAGTGTCGGTTTTGCCATGTGCATGTTCCCCTAAAGCCCATTTTAGAATCTAGGGAATACTGGCATATGACTCCAGATACTGCCAGGCTTATGGCAGAAAAAATTCGTTCGATTGAGCCATTAAAAGATCTAGCAAAAAAAGAAATCAATTTGACGGGTGGAGAGGCATCACAAAACCCGCATATTGTGGAAATCTACAAGATATTTAGAACGCTCTCTGACAACGTGCGACTTCATACGAATTTGGATATAAACTCTGAAAAGTCAAAGCGTTGGGAACGATTGGTGGAAATAACAAGATTAAGAGGCCGCATTGATATCACTCTTTATCCGACAGTGTGGGAATCTAGACAGCAACCATTGTTAGGGGAAATTATTAAGCTGCAAAATGGCTTGATTGTGAACCTGATATACGAAAGCTTGGAAGATCTCTTAAAGCAGATTAATATTTTAGTAGCTTTTTTTAATAAGCAGGCGCAACAAAAGTTTACCCCTGTTTTAGAGTTGCTCGGTGAGTTTTATGATCGACTGAAAAAAACTATAGAGAAAAACCCACAATGCCGAGAAGATAATTTTCTAGATGGGATGGGTGACTTGGAAAATTATGTGTCCTGCCCAGGTGGTTTTGTTTTTGCGGTTAATGCGATTCCTTCATTTCATGTTAACCCAGAGGGGATACGGGATATGACGTCATTGCCTTTTCCAAAGGATATTTACAAAGTTGAGTGCACTGCCATTCGAGGAGTGATTGAAATTATGACTATTCTCCAGACCGGGGAAATGACCCCTTGTTGTGATGTGGGAAACTTAGGGTGTAAGCCTAAGTTTGGTAACCTGCTAGCCGACTCCCCGGAAGTCATTTTACAGAAGTTTGGTGAATCACAAAAGCTCATGGCCTCAGGAGCGGTGAAAAACTTAGAGAACATGAAAAATGATCAGGCTGGGAAATGGGTTGAAGAAGGAATCCCACCCTTTTGTGTGTAGACTAAAAGTTCCTGTAGGCGGGGGCTGGAAAAAATTAATATTTTTTAATGTTTTGGCTTTTTCTTGGCAGTCCGTAGCGATTTTTGAGATAAATTAAGATTATAACTTATTGTATTTAAAGCGTTTTGTGTTTTTTTTGAATTTTTTGTTTCTGGCTTGACATGTGTAGGTGCTTTTGGTAATGTTCTTAACAAATATAGGTTAGTCAGGGTTAGTTCTGTTGATTGTTTACCTTGATTTTGTACTAGGATCTATCGTTTGGATTTTTACACGGGACGGTTGCTTTAGTGAGTGTCCCGGATAAGGATGTTTGAATAGGGCGAAGGATTTTAATAATCATTCTGCTTTTTTT
>Ga0208639_1001315_pt1 | contig 16421 bp, 18 predicted proteins | sample ETNtaG_33_FD_185772 | JGI IMG/M metagenome (GOLD analysis project Ga0208639, IMG submission 185772) | Marine microbial and viral communities from oxygen minimum zone, Eastern Pacific Ocean - ETNP201310SV76 (SPAdes) (version 2) | ecosystem: Environmental > Aquatic > Marine > Oceanic ...
AGTAGATCAGCATGGCCAGAGCGCCCCAGCCCAGGGGCCAGCTCGGGACGCCGACGAGAATCAGGCGCCGCTGCTGGATGGCCAGCACCGACCAGGCGATTAATCCTGCGGCAATAAGAGGGCCGAAGGCATGCCATTCAATTGATGCCTCCAAATTGCCTGTAAGTGCAGCACCGGTAGCTCTTGTTAGGAAGCAGGTGGGGCAGGGGATGCCTGTGAGGCTACGAAGAGGGCATGACCATCCGCCCACCAGGTCTGGGTGCATGCCCTTAAGCCACAGATAACCGCACAGTGCAGCCGGTAGTAGGAATCCAGCTTGTTGGATCCGTCGGAGAAAGCGGTTCAGTGCCTCAGCGATCTACAGAGCCCATGATTACGTCGATCGAGCCGAGTATGGCCATGATGTCGGCCACTTTCGCTCCTTTGAGGATATGGGGAAGGATTTGTAGGTTATTTAGATCAGCAGCGCGGATTTTGAAACGCCAGGGAGTGACGTCATTGTTGCCTTGTAGGAAGACGCCGATTTCACCCTTGCCTGATTCAAGCCGGGTGTAGAGCTCACCGTTGGGGATCTTGAAAGTAGGTGCAACCTTCTTGGCTACGTATTGATAATCAAAACCAGCAAAGGGGCTGTCTTTACCCTCTGCCATGCGATGAGCTTCAAGGTTTTCAGTTGGACCTCCAGGGATCATCTCGCTGGCCTGTCGCAGGATCTTCAGCGATTGGCGCATCTCTTCGATTCGAACTCGATAGCGCGCATAGCAGTCACCTTCTTTCTCCCAAGCGACATCCCAGTCGAAGTCGTCATAGCACTCGTAGTGATCTACTTTGCGCAGATCCCATGGCACCCCTGAGGCTCGCAGCATTGGTCCTGAAAGGCTCCAGTTAATTGCTTGATCTTTTCCTATGGAGCCCAATCCTTCGATGCGTCGACGGAAGATTGGGTTGTTGGTGATCAGTTTTTCGTATTCATCGATTTTGGGGCCGAACCAATCGCAGAAGTCTTGGCATTTCTCCAGCCAGCCCCAGGGCAAATCACTGGCAACACCACCGATGCGGAAATAGTTGTTATTGATCAATCGTTGGCCTGTGGCGGCTTCCCACAGGTCGTAGATCATTTCTCTTTCGCGAAAGATGTAGAAAAAGGGTGTTTGCGCCCCCACATCGGCCAGGAATGGGCCAAGCCAGAGCAGGTGGTTGGCAATTCGATTGAGCTCGAGCATCAATACGCGGATGTAGCTCGCTCGCTTTGGCACAGAGATATTTGCCAAGCGCTCTGGAGCGTTTACCACGATCGCCTCGTAGAACATCCCTGCCGCATAGTCCATGCGGCTCACGTAGGGCACGAACATCACACTTGTGCGATTTTCGGCAATTTTTTCCATGCCCCGATGGAGATAGCCAATGACCGGCTCACAGTCGATGACGTCTTCACCATCGAGAGTTACCACCAATCTCAATACTCCATGCATCGAGGGGTGATGGGGGCCGAAGTTGACCACCATCGGCTCCGTACGCGTTTCCAGCTGCGTCATGGGGCCGTGGGTTGCAAAGCGTTGGTGGGATCTTAGGAAGGAACCTATGTCAGACCCATCTGTTTCTACTGATTCAGGCTTTAAGCATGTTCCAGTGCTGGCCGATGCCGTGTTGCAGTGCGTCGCTGCTTTGCCCGCAAATCTGCTCGATAACGGCTTGCTGATTGATGCCACCCTTGGTGGCGGCGGTCATAGTGCCTTGCTGCTTGATGCCCATTGCAGATTGCGGTTGATCGGTTTAGATCAAGACCCCACTGCTCGAATTCACGCCGCTGAGCGCCTGTTTCGCTTTGGGGATCGGGTGCAGATCGTGGCTACTAACTTTGCTGATTTCACACCAACTGAGGCGGCAGTGGTGGTCATGGCTGACTTGGGAGTTAGCAGTCCTCAGCTGGATGTGGAATCAAGGGGTTTTAGTTTTCGCCTCGATGGTCCGCTTGATATGCGCATGAACCCAGAGAAGGGGGAAACGGCGGCTGAGCTGATTGGGCGTCTCGATGAAACTCAGTTAGCAGATCTCATCTATGCCTATGGCGAGGAGCGCTTGTCACGTCGCATAGCCCGGCGCATTAAGCACGATTTAGCCGAGCAGGGAACCTACGCTGGCACTGCTGAGCTGGCCTATGCGGTGGCTGGTTGCTATCCGCCTAAGGCGCGTCGTGGTCGCATTCATCCAGCTACGCGCACTTTTCAGGCCCTGCGCATTGCTGTTAATGATGAGTTGGATGTTTTAGATCGCTTCTTGCAAAAGGCTCCCGATTGGTTGCTGCCAGGGGGGCTGCTCGGTGTGATTAGCTTTCATTCCCTTGAGGATCGACGCGTCAAAACCGCCTTTCTTAATGATCAGCGCCTGGAGCGAGTTACCCGTAAGCCTTTAGTAGCAAGTGAGGCTGAGATAGAGACCAATCCCCGCAGTCGTAGTGCAAAGTGTCGGTTTGCTCGCCGGCTGCCTCAAGCGATAAGTGCTGATGCCCTCTGATCCGATTTGGTGGTGGGCTTTTGGAGTGCAACTGTTAGCTCTCCCAGGAGCATTGCTGCCAGTGCTACCGAGTTTGTTGTGGTTGCCACTCGGGGCTGGGTTGTGGGTTTGGCATGTTGGCTGGGCTGCAGGTTGGCCCACCCTTGTGTTGGCCTTAACAGTGTTTTTTCTTGGCCTCATCGCTGATCTGTTAGCTGTGGCCCTTGCTTCTGCTCGTTTACGAGCAAGTCGCTGGGCCGTTTTGGGTGCTGGATTGGGGCTGTTGCTTGGCTTTGTGGGACTGTTGCCGGCTCTGCCTTTTGGGGGGCCGCTGTTAGGCGCCCTCTTTGGCCCTTGGTTGGGTGCTGCCCTTGTGGAAGCGTTTAGCGCCACTAGACCTCCGTTGGCGCTTGGATGGTTGTCTTCAGCACGTCGTGGTGCCCTTGTCGGTCTTGCTGTTGTTGCTGGATTGTTGGTGAGTCGAGTGGCGCAGATTTTTTTAGCGCTTCTTGGTATTGGCGGTTTTTTGCTGCTTACTTGGCACTAAGCAGCCCGCTGTTGTCTGTGGCCTCAAATGGCTGGCGGTAGGCCCTGGTGGCGATCCCTATCAACATGGCCACAGCTATTCACAGGAATTCATTGCCGGATGTGAACTCACAAATAGTTCCTCTTAAGCTTTTCTCTTTTGGCAATACAGGTTGTGAGCCAGTTTCTTGTTATCTAGCTCTTAAGTTGATTACGACATTGCCAATGGATTCCACGGCTTGATTTATATCCTTTGCTGAGGTGTCTCTACCCAGGCTTAGCCGAAGCGATGCTTCTGCCTCAGACGACGTGCGACCTAAGGCCATCAGCACATGGGATGGTTCACCTTGGCTGCATGCAGAGCCGCTACTACAAGCTATTAGCGGACGTAACTGTCGATGCAGGCTGCTGCCACGTACTCCTGGAACCGTGAAGTTGAGGTTGTGGGGCAGCCTGTGCTCAAGGGATCCATTGAGGATGAGATCGGGCAGGCGTTCTTTTAAACCATCCCAGAGCTGATTACGCAGCTGGCTGAGTTTTTCCTGGCGGCTAGTGAGGTCCTTAAAAGCAAGTTCGGCGGCTTTAGCGAAGCCCACAATCAGTGGTACGGGGATGGTCCCAGGCCGTAGGCCTCGCTCTTGGCCTCCTCCCCATTGCAAGGGTTTGATCGGTACTTCAGGATTTACAACTAGTGCGCCAATACCTTTTGGACCGTAAAGCTTGTGGCCACTGAGGCTCATTAGCTTGATTTCCAGTGCATCTAGATCAAGATGCTTGTGTCCAAAGGCTTGTGCAGCATCGCTATGCAGCACTACGCCTTGATTTCGACACAACTCTGAGAGTTCTTTTAGGGGTTGGATGACGCCAATTTCGTTGTTGGCGACCATCACGCTGACTAGAAGCGTGTCGTTTTCAAAGGCCTCAGCCAGCTGCTCTGGAGCCAATATGCCATCGGCGCATGGCTGGAGTTCCGTTAGCCGGAAGCCTTCCTTTTGCAGTTGGCGTAGGGGATCGAGTACTGCATGGTGTTCAGTGGCCACGGTGATCAGGTGACCTGGAGCACCCCTTTGCTCTGCTTTTGCTCTGGCATGGCCAAGAAGAGCCAGATTATTAGCTTCTGTGGCTCCACTTGTGAAGATCACTTGCTCTGGTGTGATTCGCATATATGAGGCCAGTTGTTCTCTAGCGAGACTCACAGCAGCAGCAGCGGTTAACCCAGAGCGATGCTGGCGACTCGAGGCATTCCCCCAGTGCTCACTCCAGTAGGCGGACATGGCTTCAACAACCTCCTGAGCGCAAGGCGTAGTTGCCTGATAGTCCAAGGCCAGGGGAGAGTCCTGCTTAGATCCACTAGCAAGGGTTGGCAACATGGGGGAAAGTTCCGTTTCTCGATCTCGCATGCGTCGATATCTCAGGATCGCCGGTCTGAGCCTGACGGCTCTGTTCCTTTTCTGCATTCCTCCAACAGAGGCTATTGACCGTGAGGAGGTTATTGAGCAGATGAAGAAGAGTCGGCCGGCCAATTTGGTTGTGCTGATTAAGCGTCCTGATGTAGGCGGAGACTTCCTTTTGGGGATTTACGCTCTCGAGATAGATAAGTCTGATCCGGATTTGCGCCGCTTCAAACTTTGGAAGGAGTGGTCATATGACCTCAATATCCACACCGAGTCGGTGAGCTGCAATCTCGAAAGGCCTCTGCGGGTAACCCGTGATGGGAGGGGGCTTTATGTGCGTCGTCTTAACCCAGGTGGAGTTGTAAACCCTGTTAATCGGGAGGATCATCTTGTCTGGTGGGCGGCTTGTGTACCAGAGCTGGGTGGTACAGATCCAGCAACTTTGAAAGATAGAGCTCTCTCGCTCGGTTACTCCACTGTCTTGGTGGAATCCCAAGAAGTGTTAGTTGAACCAGTCCGTTGAGGGCTCTATCGCTTCGAGACTATTGGGGATATAGCTTCTAGATTTTTGCCAGCTTGCAATCTTGTCTTCCATGAGTGAATCTCTTGCCCCGAACGTGGAGGCTGCACCGTCTCCGCGATTACTGCTAGTTGATGATGAACCTGGACTGCGCACTGCTGTGCAGACTTATTTGGAAGATGAAGGCTTTGACGTCACCACTGCAGTAGATGGAGACGATGGCTGGCAAAAGGCTCAACAGTTGCTTCCTGATTTGGTGATTAGCGATGTGATGATGCCTCGTTGTGATGGTTATGGGTTGCTTAAGCGGATGCGAGAGGACGAGCGTTTGGGTGGCACTCCTGTGATTTTTTTAACTGCTAAGGGGATGACGGCCGATCGCACCCAGGGTTATCAGGCGGGGGTAGATGACTACATTCCTAAACCTTTTGATCCCGAGGAGTTGGTGGCTCGCGTACGAAATGTGGTTCGTCGGCAGGATCGCCTACTTGCAGAAGCTGCCCGTTTCGCTGATGCCGATGTGGGCCAGATGGCACGGCAGATTACTGAAATTCGTTCGATGCTTGCCCATGGTGATGGGAGCTCAGCAAAGGATGTGGCGATTCATAATTTTACGCCGAGGGAGGCGAGTGTCCTGCAACTGGTAGCTGAGGGGTTGATGAACAAGGAGATCGCTCGTCAGTTGGAGACATCAATTCGCAATGTTGAGAAGTACGTAAGTCGCTTGTTCATAAAAACGGGCACTTCAAGTCGTACTGAGTTAGTTCGTTACGCCTTGGAAAATCATTTAGTGACCTGACTATTGGCCGCTTGCACTGAACTGGCTGATGAAGATTGGATTCCAGCCAGCTTCAACCAGGGTTGGACCTATAGCCAACACATTGCTGCGGTGGATTCTGGACGAGGGCTGCTGGAATTACTTGCGTCCTCTTATACCCATTCGAGTCGCCATAAATGGCAACAGCGTTTGCAGGCAGGAGAGATTCGGCTGAATGGTGAGCTGGTGCAGTTAGACCGCAGGCTTGCTTTAGGTGATCAGTTGTCTTGGCAGCGACCTCCTTGGCTGGAACCTGCAGTTCCGGTGGCTTGGCAGGTAATTTTTGATGATGGCGATCTGCTGGTAATCAATAAGCCTTCAGGGTTGCCGGTAGTGCCAGGCGGCGGGTTTCTTGATCACACGCTTACAGGCCTGCTGCAACGCCGATACCAGCTCTTAGCTGAGTCCTTGATACCTCGACCAGTGCATCGTCTTGGTCGTTTCACATCGGGTCTATTGATCTGCGCTAGGCAAGCGGAAAGTCGGGCGAAACTCTCGGAAATCTTTCGTCGTACCACTGCCGGTGATCAAGGCTGTAAGAAGATTTATCGCGCCTTGGCCCACCGCAATCTCAAGTTTGACTATGGCGAGATTGTCACGATCAGGGTTCCGATTGTTCAACGCACCCATCCCTTGCTGGGTCGGATTTGGGTGGCGGCTGATTCAGCGCTGCCAGATGGTTCAGATCAGCCTGAATCCCTCCCTCTCAAAGCGTTGTCGAGTGTGAGATTGCTTGAGCGTCGTCAGGATGCCGATTTGCTTGAGGTGATCATCCAAACCGGACGACCACATCAGATTCGAATTCATCTTGCGGCTATCGGTACACCTTTAATTGGAGATCCTCTTTACGTTCTTGGTGGACAGGCTTCCCCAGCAGTAACGCCTGGAGAGGGCGGCTATCTTCTCCATGCACATCGACTTGAAAATTTGCCTTATTGCGGCAGGCTGCATAGCTTCAAAGCTGGCCTGCCTCGGCGCCTTCTGATGGAGAAGGAATCATGAGTGACGCTTATTTAATCAGCTACGGTCAACGTTAAGTCTCAAAGGCTCTTGATTTGATGATGTTGAAGCGTTCAGTGCTGGTTTTATTCTCGTTGCTCGGTATTGAAGGCTGTCATTTTCATACAGGGCCCAGTTCTGAGTCGCTAAATCCTGAAAGTATGGATCTAAAATTATTAGTGTGTAAGGTGAGGTCATCGATTTTTATTGATTCAAATCAGGATGCCAAGTTGTCAATTGGAGATAGGATTACGTATGTTTTTGATGTTTCTAAGGATGGTGCTTGCGAGCAGCCCAAATCAACCTTCTATGGTGTTGAGGAGATTGTGATGAGTCATCCCTTGGGAGATGATCATAAGCAGGCTTTTGTTACTAGATTTCAGGGAACCTTTAGGTTGAATGAAGGGAACCTTCAGGTACGTGGCTTGAGTGATCTGCATTTGAGTATCGATGAGTGGAAAGGCATTGAAGAATCTGGAGGAGTTGATCTTGCTATTGCCAATATTTTTCCTCTTCGTCATAAGCTATCTGTCGTTGGCCAGGGAGGTTCTTATACTGGATATATCGGTACCGCCGCCGTTAGTCCTGGAGATCCTGCAGTAGTTGAAGTTAGTCTATTTAGGCAATTTAAACTTGATTAAGCTTGAATAACTTCGACTAATAATATTTTTTCTTCACTATGTGTATGTGATTAGGCTTGGATATGTCATTGCTTTTTCTTGAATTCAATCAGGCGAGAAAAGTAGAAGGGGGCTTTATTGAGGCTGCGGCGTATGGGCTCGAATCCGCATTCCATTGCTGCATTTACGATGCCTTCTTCACGAAGGGTATAAGCGCGGGTTGTTTTGCTGGGTCCGGGGAAGAGTTGGCCGATTCTTTTTAGTAGTGCCAGAAGAAGGGTGTAAGGGGCAAAGCTCACAATCAAGCTTTCTTGAGTTAGTCCGCATAGGTGACGGACCATTTCTTCAGCTGCTTGTTGGGGGTAGTGGATGAAGACATCCAGGCAGATCACGGTATGGAAAGAGCCCTGCAGGCTTTCGAGGTCCGAGGTGCTGAAGGTCAGCCGGTTTAGGTCCAGCCCCGCAGCTTCAGCACGCCGTTGGGTTTCGCTCACCATGGCTGCGGAAATATCACTGGCAGCAACTGATCCGGCGCCCAGGGCTGCCAGAGGAAGGCTGAGGCTTCCTACCCCACAGCCGGCGTCGCAGAAACTCATGGCACTTAGATCGCCGCGCTCTTGAAGCCAGGCGAGCACATCATCAACCGTCTTCTGGTGGCCGATGCGGATATTGCGCTGCACCTTGTTGACCTCATCACTGTCGCTGTAGATGCGATTCCAGCGATCAAAACCTGTTCCATTGAAGTAGTTGGCTACTTCAGCCTTTTCGGCCTTTTTGAGCTCTTTGAGCTGTTCCATGGCCATGGACTTTGGTGTCAGATGATCGGGATCTTAAGCAGCACGCTTAAAGATCAAGTCTGCAGTATCAGCTTTCCACTGCCAGCGCAGTAAATCTGTTAAGGGTTGATTTATTAGTAGCTCATGCACGCTGTGGCTCTCACCTAGTACTCGCCGAGGTGCCATGGTCGTGGCCCAGATGGCCGCGGCAGGTTCACCACTCCAGCAAGCTAAACGTCGACTTCCTTCTAGTAACGGCAGGGTTGAACCGGCCAGAGTTCCATCCTTAAGACGACAGGTGCCATCTTTGACTAGTAAAACTCGCTCATCCCAGTGGTGATTCCCCTCTTGCATGCCATAGGGAGCGAGGCTGTCGCTTACTAATACCAACTGTTCTGGTGCTAGCTGTTGCAATAGCACCGCCATGGTGGGGTCGACATGAATCCCATCGGCGATGAGACCCAGCGCTATTTGGCCATGACGACAAGCTTGTCCTACTGGACCAGGCGCTCGATGGTGAAGGCCCGGCATGGCATTGAAGGAGTGGGTCAGCATCTCCACTCCCTGATTGAAGGCAAGAGCAGAACCTTCAGCATCCGCCGCCGAGTGGCCAAGGCAAGCCACGATTCCTAAGGCTCTTAGTTGTTCGATAACTTCTGATGCTCCGGGCAGTTCAGGCGCCAGGGTCATCAGAGTGATTTCACTTTCAAAGCCGCTGATACGTTCTTCTAGGGCCTTCAGGCTCGGTGTACAGAGATGCTCTTGAGGATGGGCACCGCGACGTGCTTTTGACAGGAAAGGCCCTTCAAGGTGGGCTCCAAGAAGCTCACAGCGTTGCAGCCGGTGAGCCTCTCGGGCTGAGCGCAGCACCGCTAGCGATTGCCGCAGAGGGGCCACCCCGCAGCTCACAAGCGTTGGACAGATTGCCTGTACACCGTCTTGCCAAAGTTTGTCTAGTAGCTCCAGCAGACGGGGTATGTCTTTGCTGGTGAGCTCTGGGAAGGCCAGTCCTAACCCTCCATTGATTTGTAGGTCGATGCCCATAGGGCTTAGCCAGTCGCCGTGCCAGTTCTCCCCGTCCATTGCAGAGCCATCTGCCATGGGGTTAACACTGAGCACCCGGTCGTGATCATTCAGGGCCAGCCACCAGAGCTTGGTGTTGACTAAGTCGCTAAGGGGTTTTGGCAGGCGGAAGTTAGTTATCCGACGCATGGGAGGTGACTAGGTGTTGCTAGTGCGAGAGCATTGCAGTCACGTCATTATTGATTGTGACCTCTGCTTTTCTGCCTGTGCCTTCAGCTGCTGCTGAATTAACTCCGCGGGTGGCGGTGGTTATGGGTAGTGATTCTGATTTGCCGACTTTGCAGCCGGCTGTCACCGTTTTAGAAGAGTTCGGCGTGGTGGTTGAGGTTCGGGTGCTGTCGGCGCACCGTACGCCCCTTGAGATGGTTGACTTTGCCCAACAGGCCCAGGCAAGAGGACTGAAGGTGATCGTTGCAGGGGCTGGTGGTGCTGCCCATTTGCCTGGCATGGTGGCGTCACTCACCACGCTGCCAGTGATTGGTGTGCCTGTGCAGAGCAGGACTCTTTCCGGGGTGGATTCCCTTCATTCGATTGTGCAGATGCCTGGGGGAATCCCTGTGGCTACGGTGGCGATTGGTGGAGGTCTTAATGCTGGCTTGCTGGCGGCTCAGATCCTGGCGATCTTTGATCCACAGCTTGCAGAGCGGTTGACGACCTACCGCCAGGCTCTGCATGATTCTGTAGTAGCCAAAGATGCTTTGCTTTTAAAGCTTGGCAGTGAGTCTTATCTCGAGCAGATGTGACGGTCTTGTTGAAACCTCTCAACTCCAATCAAGCCATAGGTAAGGTCCCGGCTTGAAGTTTGTGTATGAGTTTTGATGCTGAGTCATCCTTTCACCCGCCTTTTGGCTGTTGCCATTTTTCCGGCGTTGATCGTCTACATCGTTGTGATCGCTCTCTCGGCCGCTGCGGGTATTCAACCTGGAAAAGTTTTAACGGATCTAATGCAGACCTGCGACTTACCAGTTGCTGTTGGCATGGTTTCTAATTTTGGATTTTTGCTTTGGGCGGCAGCGGCAGCCATAAGCATCTTTGTTTCCCTCTCGGGGCTAGCAATGAAGAGTGATTGGTCTCAGTTGTTGCTAGTGGGAGGCACTTTTTCAGCAATTCTTTGCCTCGATGATTTATTTCTACTGCATGATCGTCATATAGGCCCTGATTTTCTATATAGCTCCTATGCCATTTTGGCCCTATTCATCTTGCTACGCTTTCGCAAATTAGTAATCCAGGCTGATGGTGTGGCATTCCTGGCGGCGGCCCTGTTTCTGGGCCTCTCGATAGTCAGCGATAAGGTTCAGGATCTATTGCCCATTAGCTACGCCACGGTGCAGTTGTTTGAAGAGGGCTTTAAGTTTGTTGGGATTGCTTGCTGGCTTGTCTTTTGGTGGCAGGCTTCTCTACGAGGAGCCAAGCTTCAGGCTAGCGACTGACCTGCTGAGGATCTCAACGAGCGCTTTTTGCTGCTCGGGCCATTGGTATTACCTATCTGGTTGCGGCTCAGTCTGGCTTTGCCTCTGTTCGCCCTCAACCTTTGGGTGCTGCGTCAGTTGTTAGTGCCTTTGGCCCCGTTCCCTGGGCTGTTTTTCACAGCAGCCCTGATTGCATTTTTGCTAGACATCCCTAGTCGCTGGTTGAATCAGCGACTAGGGATGTCCCGTTGGCTGGCCATTGCAGTTGTGGCAACTATCGCTTTGAAATAGCTCTCGCGGAACAATATCGATTGAAGAGAAGGCGAAACTTACTGAGTGGTGGTATTTAATTCTTTCATAATCTCCTGGTTGCTATAATCAATTTCATGGTGATAACTTGAGGAGGGCAATTGCCTTAGGGCTTAATCATTCGGATGGTGCATTTGGCGCAATTGCCAAAGAAATGACCATATCATCCTGAATTGTATATAAGTGCTTTGATTATCGACCGCCTCGGTATTCGTAAGATGTTGACAGCATTAAATAAGTAATCATTAGAGATAAATTAGATAGCCTATTGGAGTAGCAGCAAGCCAGCTCATTATGCTCCAGGAATGTTCTGGTATCCCCAGAAGGATTACAAGCCAACGAAGGGTGTTCAGCCGCATATCAGAACAAAGCCAACTCTGGACTTTGATGAAGGACGAATAGATAGAGGTCGGAATAAGCAAATGTACGGAAGAATATTGATTAACATTAATCAGATCCGTTTGGGCCCACACCAATACGATCAGTAAAGTACTTAGATACCAGAATGATAACCAGCGACCATAGTCGGTCCCGAGTATAAATAGGGGTGCAATGGCTATGATTTGGATTGAGGCCACAAGTAGAGAAAAGCGGCGCAATTTAAAACGATCATAATTAATATTGGTCATGGCAATATGGCCAAATCCTGCTAAGAGTAGACGTAATCCAGCGATGGCCGTGATCAACCAAGCCAAGGGGACCCAAATTGGGCCCTCAAAGCTTTTGAAAACTTTATAGGTTTTGGCAAATTGAATGCCAGGGACCCTAGCTAAGGCCTCAATGGCTCCATCGGGTGATGCACTATTTAGCGTTTCTGACGGCCCGATTAGATCGGCAAGTTCGACCCACGAATTATGGATGGCATGGGCAATCTCACTATTGCCACGCGCCTGAAGAACTAGGAAAAATGTTGTAAAAGTAGGGAGGAGGAATAGGAAGGCCCTTATTAAACCTTTCCAAAAAATAAATAAATGGTAGTTTCTGTCTTGGGCGATCAAATAGCCTGCTATTAGAGTTAATATAGGGAGTGCAAGAAAACCATATATTTCATGACTCAAGATGCCCATGACCGAGATTATATTGATCATGATTAGAGCAGGGACTCTCGACCATCGACGAGACCACCAAGCCCTAAGGATTAATAGACAAGCAAGCAAAAGAACTAGTACAGCAAAATCCTTTCGGACCAAATTGCCAGTCGTCAACGGCCCCAGAAGTCCTACTGATGAAAGAATGACCAGCGGATGCAATAACAGCTCTCTACGCCAACAGAGAAAGACTACTAAAATTGCGAAGAACAAAAGAGATATGGCTAAAACAAGATTCTCAGGATTAACTCCTGTGACCACAGTTAGATGATAAATGCCGGAGCCAGGCAGCCCTCTGCGTACAAAGCCTCCTGCGTAGTTTATAAGCCATTCCCCAACAGTCCACGAATCGTTGTAGCTATTATTTTCACTAATATTGCGCAGTATGCCTCGGAGGAATGTAGCCGAAAGCATGAGCATCAAAATGCTGTCTGCTGGAGCTAATGAGACACCCCAGAAGTAACTCATAAAGAGCTGAAGCCATCCATGCTTCTTCAAATCAATTGAGGCCTCTATGAATCTCTTGATTTTAGCCCAAGCGCTGACCTATAGGATCAATCTATCTTTGAAAAACATTGCAAGGCCTATTCCTTGGGCATAGTAACTGCAACACATCTTGCTTCCAATTCTTCCAAAGGTTGATTTATCGATGCTATTTGCATTAGAGTATTGATTCTAAAATGACTGAATACTGCCATGCTCTTTTTATTAATTTGTAGAGGGTTGAGCTGGTAGGAGTTGCAAGCTCTTGCCCCATGGGCTTGATAATCACTTTTTTGGCTGAATGCATATTCTGACAGATATGTTTTACATTTATGACTCACAATCTTGCTTTTGAAACTAATGCTTGACTGATTGGGTATGCTTCTATCCGCAGTATTCGCCTTAAGCATAACTTCTAATGATTCTTGGCAAGTTAATGGCTGGCTTAGGTGATTTGCTTTGCGATGAATGGCTTTGGAATGTATCTTCTTGGCTATCCCCGGCCTCTGGCACTACTTCTTGATAGCGATAATGTTAACCGGAGAAGTATTGACTTGTTGGCGCAGAATGATTGTTTAATTTACGGGCAGACAATATTAGGGAGTATTCTCTTGATTGATGAAAATGATTGATCTAAAGTCCAGTCCTAATTGCCATGTCTGAACAGAAGACTTTGCTTGGATCAAGTTTTTCTCTTGCTTGCTGCCACTCCTCAAGTCGTGGATAAGTTCGACGAAGGATTGTGGCTGATTGGCGCGAATCTTTCGCCAGGTAAAGTCTCCCATTAGCAGCAGCTATGTGTTCATCTAGATGGTCAAGTACCTCAAATAATCCCGGTACCGCTGCAGGAAGATCCACTGCAAGTGTCCATCCCTGCATTGGAAACGACAAGTGGCCTGGGTTACTAGGACCAAAACGCTTGAGCACAGTCAAAAAGCTCGAAGTGCCAACTTTTCGCAAGGCTTCTAGCGTGTAGAGCACTAAGTGTGCGGTGTTATCTGGCACAACGAATTGATACTGCAAAAAACCGGCCGGGCCATAGATACGATTCCAGTCCTGCACACCATCAAGAGGGTGGAAATAGGCTCCGATTGTCTGTAATTCACCTAGCCGGTGCTTGGGTGCCTTGCGAAACCAGGCTTCGTTAAAGGCTCGTACGGTGAGCTTGTTGAGTAGCCCTCCAGGGAGAAACGTCGGTGCTGAGGCCAAGGGCTTGGGGTCGTAAACCAGTGGATCAGCCTGTTGGCTGGTGGGTAGTTGTTCGGCAATGGCATGGTCACCGCAGCTGAGCACTCCGCGGCCCTTTGCATCGAGGCTGTCGATCCAGGCGACGCTGTAACGGTAATTGCTATCAGACGCCACCATCGCCGCCATTAGCTCATCGAGATTCTGATATCGAGCGGTATTGACGCTGATCAAAGAGCTGCTGATTGGGATTAGTGAAAAGGTGGCTTCCACGATGAGGCCGGTGAGACCCATCCCACCCACCGTTGCCCAGAACTGTTCGATTTCATCCACGCTGCCACTGGGGGTGAGCTCACGCAGCTCGCCGCTGCCATCAACAAGCAACAGCCGTTGGACATGATTGCCAAAGCTGCCATCAACGTGATGGTTTTTGCCGTGCACATCTGCTGCAATGGCGCCGCCAATGGTGACGTTACGAGTGCCAGGGGTGACGGGCAGAAAAAAGCCTGCCGGCACGATCACCCGCAGCAACTGACTTAGACTCACCCCGGCGCCGGCTGTCACAGAGCCTTTGACAAGATCAAGGTTGATTTGATCAAAGGCTCCCATCTCAACCGCAGAGGCACCATCCAGTTGGGCCGCATCACCGTATGAGCGGCCTAGCCCTCTAGCGATCAGTGAGGCCGGGCTGGCCTGACGCACTAGCTCCTGGACTTGTTGGACGCTGGCTGGCTGCACAACCTTCGCCTGCACTGGCATTGTGCGGCCCCAACCGCTGAGGATTTGTGTTTGCGACGAGAGGGGCAAGGTCACAGCCTGGAAGCAAAGGGCGCAGGCAACAAGCGAATGAACCACATGATCTGTGCCCACCACCAGGGGAGGTATTCGATACCTCGACGGTTGGGGCGTCTCAGTAGATCACGCGCGACCGATTTTGGACTGACGCACAGAACTTTTGGTGCCTTGCCAATCGTCATCGATGTGGCCATAAAGCCAGCCTTGATGGTGCGCACTGCAAAAGGCTTCCTTTGGCAGCGCAGTTGTAGACCCTCGCAGAACGCAGTAAGAGCAGCTTTGGCTGCTCCGTAGTGATAGTTGGAGGGTCTGCCAAGATCAGCTGCAACTGAACTGAACACCCACAACCGCCCCGGGCAAGACAGCCGCTCAGGAGTAGCAATCGCGGTTAACCATGGCAGCAGACCGCTGTAGTTTGCAGCTGTGATTCGCAAGGCCTCAGTGGCATCGTTGCGCGCTAGTTCGAGATCACCAAGAGAACCCGCAGTGATCAAATACAAGTCATAGTTGCCCACCTGCGGCTTGCCTAGACCATCAAGGGCTACATCAGTCAAAAGATCGGTCTGCTCCTGGGTGACGACTGCGCCATAGTGATTTCTCAGTTGTTCGGCCAGTTGTTCGTTCCCAGCCTGGTTGCGGGCAATCAAATGGAACTGACGACAGCCACATCTAGCCAACTCATGGCAAATTGCCTTAGCTATTTCACTGGTACTTCCGAGCACAAAGGAGCTGCGAATCTGGGTTCTCGCTGCTTGAGCCATAGTGTTCATCCTTTCGCAAATCTGCCAGATGAGAAGGCTGGATAAGGCCAGAAAATCCTAATCGCAGCAGCGAGAACCACTATTGACCAAAGGGTGATAATCCGCCTAAGCACCGCAACCGGCAGGGCCACTGCAGGGCCAATGTCCAGTCTGCTCAAAAGTAAGACTGTGACGGCCTCATTCACTCCAACCCCGCCAGGTAATGATGAAGCTATGCCGATGACACCAGACAGCAAATAAATGCTGATGGCTGTTGGGATGCTGATAGGTGCAGGGCTCAGCAAGTGCACCAGTAACCAAAGCACTAAGGCCTCATTGGCCCACAGCGCCATTGAAATCAATATGGCGGGCCAGATGGCGCGCCCCAGAGCGCCGCTGGGTAGATGATGATGCCAGCGTTTTAGTCGATTGGATAAGAAGCAGCGCAGGGGGCGTAAGGCGGAAAAGAAAACAACAGCCAACACCCCCACAGCCAGCAGTAGTTCAACGATCGAATTCAGGCCTGACAACTGCACCAGCAATTGTTTCGGGGTCAACAGCATCAGCAGCAAAGCCACGGCAGATGCATCAGCGATGCGTTCAACTACAAACACGTGCACCAGGGGGCTGCGGGGGTAGTTCAGCTGCCTATGGAGCTGCCGAATCCGATTGAGTTCGCCCAACTTGGCGGGGGTTGCCGTGAGGGCAAAGCCACGAAACCAGCCGATCAGATCGGCCCAACTCAGTCGACCGATTCCAATTCGGCCCAGTAATAGCCTCCAGCGCCAATAACGGCCTGCATAGCTGACTGCCACGATGCCGTAGAGCAGTGGAAACCACAGCAGCAGCTTGTGGGACGACGTTACAAGTATTTGGCGCTCAGAAGCTGGCCTCTGCAGCATCGCCGTTAAAGCCACACCTATTATTATCAGGGCAATTAAACTGCTCCATGCTGGTTTCCAGCTTTGACTGGGTTCAGAGTCACCAGTTGACATCAGCTTCTACGCTCTTGCCATAGCAAGCACAACACTCCCAGACCCGTAGCGAACCAGATAGTCATCAAGCGGATTAGCAGAGTGGCCGGAGTGGCGACGGCAAGAGGGACACCTTGGAGAGTCAACAGACCAATGGTGCCAGCCTCGGTGCTGCCAAGTCCACCTGGTAATAGGGAAAGAGCTCCGATTA
>Ga0208639_1001318_pt1 | contig 16394 bp, 19 predicted proteins | sample ETNtaG_33_FD_185772 | JGI IMG/M metagenome (GOLD analysis project Ga0208639, IMG submission 185772) | Marine microbial and viral communities from oxygen minimum zone, Eastern Pacific Ocean - ETNP201310SV76 (SPAdes) (version 2) | ecosystem: Environmental > Aquatic > Marine > Oceanic ...
CGTCAAGACCCCGACCAGGTTTGCGCGGTAATAAGGCAACAAAATTACGCTGTTGATCATCGAGTTGCAACGTGCGATGGGCCGTCCACAGCCTTTGCTCTCCATCGCCATAACGATCTAGCCAGGCCCTACGACGACAGCGCACCCAACTACGCAATAAGCGATCAGTAAGCACGTTGGCGGAGCAAGGGGTGGCACCCATCAGCCGACGTTACGGCGCCCGCCTGCTAGATCCAGTCCATCGCTTCATCATCTATGGCTTCGGCCCCTCTGCCGCTGGCTGCGGCCCCCATCCACTTCGGTACCGACGGTTGGCGCGGAGTACTCGGCGTAGACATCACTGTGGAACGGCTGTTGTCCGTTGCAGCAGCAGCAGCTCAAGAGTTGGCCTACCGCGCGCCCACAGGGCTTAATAGCCGCAAAATAATTATCGGCTACGACCGTCGCTTTTTGGCTCCAGAAATGGCCGAGGCAATTGCCGCCGCCGTTCGTGGCTGTGAGCTGGAGCCACTACTCACCGAAACACCAGTTCCTACCCCAGCTTGTAGTTGGGCAGTTGTCAAACACCAGGCCCTCGGAGCATTGGTCATCACAGCCAGCCACAACCCCCCGGAGTGGCTCGGACTGAAAATAAAAGGGACATTTGGCGGCTCGGTTGAAGGTTCTTTTACCGCAGCTGTGGAGCAACGTCTCGCTGCCGGGGGAATATCAGTACCAATCAATGGTGTCACCGAACGATTTGATGGACGTCATGAGCATCTCGAGGGGTTGCGAAACAAACTCGATCTGAATGCCCTGATGGATGGCCTGCAGATGATGGGTCTAAAGGTCATCGTCGATCCGATGCACGGTTCAGCATCGGGCTGTATTAAGGAGCTACTGAACTCAAGCAAGCAGGGCCTGGTAGAAGAAATTCGCAGCCAGCGCGACCCACTTTTCGGCGGTCACCCTCCCGAACCCCTAGCCCCATACCTAAACCAACTCATTGCAGCAGTTAAGGCATCCAGCGCAGCAGGCCAACCAGCTGTGGGGCTGGTATTCGATGGTGATGGCGACCGAATTGCAGCCGTAGATGAAGCAGGCCACTTCTGCAGCACCCAACTATTAATGCCCCTGCTGATCGACCACTTAGCAAGGGCCCGCCAACTTCCGGGCCGCGTAGTGAAAACAGTTAGCGGTTCAGATTTGATGCGGCTGGTAGCAGAAGACCTAGGCCGGGAAGTTCTCGAACTTCCTGTGGGCTTCAAATACATCGCAGCAGAAATGCTTGCAGGTGAAGTGCTCATTGGTGGCGAAGAATCAGGAGGGGTGGGCTTTGGGATGCACCTACCTGAACGCGACGCCCTATTCGCTGCCCTACTGATACTAGAAGCACTAGTTGAAGGTGGCCTACCCCTCGGCGCTCGCCTACAAGTTCTACAAGAACGTTGCGGAGGGGGAAGTTATTACGACCGCGTCGATCTACGCCTTGCTGATATGGCCTCACGACGAAGGCTAGAAGCCCTACTGAACGAAACACCGCCCACCACAGTTGCTGATCACCCCGTTGAGGAAGTGATCAAAACAGATGGTGTGAAGTTACGAATTGGCCCTAGTCACTGGTTGATGCTGCGTTTCTCCGGCACCGAACCTCTGCTGAGGATCTACTGCGAAGCTCCCTGCAAAGAAGACGTAAAAGCAGCACTGGACTGGGCAAAGCAACTGGCAGAACAAATATGAGCAGTACTCAAATTTCAGCGCAAAAGCGAATACTGATTATTGCCAGCGGCAATACCGGCAAGATACGCGAGTTCCGTCAGTTACTTGCACACCTACCGCTAAGCGTGCAACCCCAACCAGAATGTCTTGAGGTGGAAGAAACAGGATTAACCTTCGCCGAAAATGCACGCATCAAAGCCACTGCAGTGGCATCAGAAACCAACCAATGGGCCTTGGCAGATGACTCAGGGCTAAGCGTTAACGCCCTAAATGGTGCTCCAGGCGTGCACTCAGCTCGTTTCGCAGATAGCGATGAAGCTCGAATAGCACGTCTGCTCTTGGAACTAGAAAAAGCCAAAACTGCTGATCGCAGCGCCCAATTCACCGCTGCCCTAGCGGTAGCGGACCCAAGCGGCAGCATCCGACTAGAAGTTGAAGGGAGCTGCTCCGGGATGATTCTGAAGACACCAAGAGGGAAGGGAGGTTTTGGCTACGACCCAGTGTTCTATGTACCTGAAGTAAGCCAGACCTTTGCCGAGATGGAGAAAGCTATTAAAGATCGCTTAGGTCATCGCGGCCGAGCCTTCAATGCTCTCGAGCCAAGGCTGAGCCAATTACTTGCCGACCCCTCGCAATCCATTGGCGAAGGAGGGTATTCAGCCTTAACTACACACACAGCCAAAGGGCAAAAAGACCTAAGCCTAGAATCAGGTTGAACCAATCATCCAATTTCATATTTTAGGAATGCCAACATAATTTCAACTGCAGAGCAAATAATTAAATCTGTCAAGACTCCAGCATCACTTAGATAAAACCATCACAAAACAGCAGTTCAAACCATAGAAAATCAAGGTGAAATCAGATCACACTCATATACGCTCAACTTGAAGATTGTGCAGATCCTTTGTTGTTTTTCATCAGCAGAAGTGCAGCCAACAGGATCCCCAACAAAGCAAGGCTGCCGTAGGTGAGTAGCACCAAGCTGGTACTACCCGGACTCGATACCTGAAGCAATACCCCTGAAAGCATGGTCATCAAAGCTCCCATCAACGTGCCCGCGGTATTCACAAATGCCACTACAAGGGCAGTTTGCGCTGGTGGTGCTGCAGCTTCTGCAAGAGGGAAAGCCAATACGCTTGTGCCAAGGCCAAGCCCTAACAAGGTCCCAGCCAGCATCAAAACGATGACTGATTGAGGATTGGTCCCTACTAGAACAAGCAGAGCAATAGCAGCGCTGCAGCTGCCCGCCATCAGGATGTGAGCACGCCTGGAATCTTGGCTGCCGAGTCCACCTGCTCCAAGCATTCCTACTGAAGTACCAAGGGAGAGGGCCATGCCCACGCCGATCTTGAGCGACCCACTCCAGCCCTCGAGCTCAGAAAGCAAGCCATATTGACCAAGACCAAAAAGAATTCCAGCACCCCAGGCATAAATCAAAGCGGCATGGAAAACCCGCATAAAGGAATCAGCACTCCAGCGAGCTGAATGTTCAATAACTTTGGGCTGGTAGATCGATGGCTTGGTCTTCCCATGATGCGGCAGCAAAGATGCAACGACCAGAACAACTAACGGTGCAACCACCAAAAAAGCCAGCACCATAATCTGCAAAATCACAAGCTGTCGCCAGGATCCAAATTGAATCAACACCGGCATCAAGGCAGCCAAAGCGGCGCCAAAACCAAGCAGGCTGTCAGTAGCACCCATTGCTAAGGCAAAACGTTTCTCTGGCAAGGTGCGCTTAGCGAGAAGCCCAGAAGCTGGGAATGCCACAGCACAAGCCAGGCCCATGCCAGCTCGGCTAATGATCAATTCATCCAGGTTCTCTGCTCGCCCAAAGGCGAGGGTTAGTGCTGTAGCAGCAATGGCCCCAAGCAACAACCAACGCTCGGCCCGACCGCGATCCAACAGCCAACCAACAGGAATCTGTACTAGGCCATAGGGGAGAAGAAAAGCTCCCCCCACAACGGCAACATCAGCAGAGGAGAGGCCAAGCTCTTTAGCGAGCGAATGATCGAAATATTGAAAGCTGGTTTCAGACCAAACCATCCAGGCCACAAACAGCAGACTGAAGAACCAAAGCAAGCGATTGCGCATCAAAACAAAGAACACATCGAGAGGAATGTGTTCTCAGTCAATAGCTTTGACCTCAAGACAAGCAGTAGTCAAGATTCAATGTGATCGATTGGCGCGGCTTCGGGGCCTCACCGGGGTCGAATTTTTGAGATGCCGCTCGATAAGTCACCGACGGGTAATGCGCCCTATCGCCACGCTTATCTATGCGCATTAAGCGCACCTGCTTGAGACCAAGAGCATCGGAGGTGTTTTCAGCCTGATGCTTGCCTTGCTGGAGAGCCCGCCGCAACAACTCATCTTCAAGCTGCTTTTCGCCCCCTTTCTCGGGGCGAGAGGTCATACCGCGGAGCTCAACGCCCGGAAGACGACCTGCTGACTGAATCAAAGCATCGTAATTAGATCGCCCAACCTCACCACTTACGCTTGTAGTGGCACGCTGCAGGCGAGGTTTACCGCCAGAGCCGCCAGTGGAGTAGCTGCGTGGAGCAGGAATGATCAGCTCGCCAAGGCTCAGAGGCTTCAAGCGAGTGCGAACTGTTGCCAACCGTTCATTGAGCTGATCCATCGCTGACGATGGTGTTCCAGCCTCGGCCTCCACTTGAAGAGAGAAGCGAAAGCGATCTGAACGCATCTCTCCACTTTCCTGGACACTCAGCTGCAGCAAAGTGCCATCACATCGAAGCTCACCAGCATGAGCAGGCAAACTGGCCAAACCCATCAATCCACTAGTTCCAACAAGCCAACCCAGCATCAAGGGAGAGCACAATGCACGCATCGCAGTTGAAATCATCGAAAACAGGAATTACTTATTTAGATATAACTGCCTGAGGTCATCAGGGTATTAATAGATTGCATATAGAGACCACTAATTCATTAACAAACATGACTGGAGGTCAGCTAAAGGGTAAAGGCAACATCTTTGACCTTGGTGATGTCAAAATCAAAGGCTGCTGGGTTCTTACCAATAATCAACAAATAAGTTTCGATATATTTAAAACTACTTGTTAGGCTAGATAAGTAAGCGAAATGGTTTTCTCGACAAAGAACTCGATTAAATAAATCAATCAGCAGCAACCCAACTAGCGTGCAATCCATATGGAATAGGTGTGGGCATCTCCAACACGGCCTGCTCGCTTAAATCGTGGGCGTTAAGAATCACCAGCTCGGTGGCACAACTGGCGCCATTCCAGGCCTGAACTAGCACCCAGCCATCATCCTCAGCCTCACTACCAGGGCGAGGCGCCATCAATGGCTCGCCGACAAATCCTCGCGGCGCCGCACTCCACAGACATTGATCACCATTAATCAAATCAAGCTTCTTTATTCCCTGAAGAGGTGCATAGCCAGTCTCACGCTCGGCCACAGCCATCCATGCATAACGAGAAGGTAATCCTTGACGGCGTGGATTGACCATCGCAAATTCACAACATCGATCGCCAAAGCGATTAGTTTCGATGCCTTTTCCTAACAGATTGATGCGGCATCGCGTCAACTGGCCCTCGGGGATCAGATCGAAATCCATCGAGAGGAAATCCTGATCAGGCTCAATCGAGGGGTAATCCCTGTAGTAAATGCTCTCCACCACCACCTCATCCCCCTCTTCCCAAGCATTTAGGTGGTGAAACACAAAGCCATCTGGAGCATCAAGAATGCGTGGCGACTGCCCAGCGAACGCCCCACTATTGCGAGGAATAAGCCAGAACTTTGCCCGCGCTCCTGGTTTCGACGTTAAGCACTGGGCAGCACCCTTTTGACCAAGCAAAAAAGGCAACGGCTTGAAGTCAATGGCGTTCTGCAAAAACACCGCCCAGTTTGGAGTGATGGCGAAATCATGCAAAAAAGCAAAGCCGCTGAAACTATCGCTGCGATCACTGATTAGGCGGCCAGCATCCGGTCCCTGCGTAGCAAACTCCATCAATCGGATCTTGCTAGTCGGCCCAGTCTTGACCCCAAACGTGACCATGCATGGTTCGCCGTGATGGCCCGGATCGAAACGGGGATGAGCGCTGAATGCCTCACCGGGTTTTAGCACCCCGTCAAGGCTTGAGAGCCCATGGGTTTCAAGGCTTACAGGATCAAGTGCATGAGGACCTGCCGCCTCCCAAAGAGCCAACAACTGATCGCCAAGTTGCACGACGTGAGTATTGGCAATGTTCTTAAAACGCACATCAAAAATATTTGCCAACACACCACCAGGCTTTTGCGTACCAAATACACCCCGATAGAGATAACGACCAGCAGCCTCCTCCTCCTGCCAGCCTTCTGTTCGTACAAAGCGATTACTCAGCAACACCTCGCCACTGCTGAAATGCAGGGCAGTGATCATGCCGTCACCATCAAAAGGATGGTGCAAACTTTGACCACCTCGCTCAAAGCGAGCTGGACCATTGCGATAAAGGGTGCCACATAGCTCAGCTGGGAGTTGCCCTCTCAGAGGCCGTAAAGCAACTGCATTGAGCTCTTGCTCAACGTTGAAATAACCGCTTGCCCAATCATTCCGATCAAACCCGCCGGGTACATCTAATGACGCCGCGGACACGGTTGAAGGGCTACCGCTAACTGTGCTCACTGCAAGGCTGCTCGACTTTGACCAATCCTTACGCAAAAGGGCTTGCAGCCGCGAGCGAGGAAATCCCCACTCCCAAAGCATTCAGCTCTGTCCGCCAGCCTGCTCAAGCACGCCCTTACTACTAGGAACCGCACCAGCTCTGCGTGGATCTAATTCAGTGGCCATGCGCAGTGCTCGAGCAAAAGCCTTGAAGCAAGCCTCAACGATGTGGTGTGAATTAGTGCCGTCCAACTGACGAATATGCAGGGTGAGACCGCAGTTATGAACCACTGCCACAAAGAACTCTTTGACTAACTCACTGTCGTAGCTGCCAATTCGCTGAGAGGGAATCTGCAAGCCATAACTGAGATGCGGCCGACCAGAACAATCAAGAGCAACCTGAACTAACGCCTCATCGAGTGGTGCCACAAAATGACCGAAGCGGTAAATACCGCGCCGATCACCAAGGGCCTGAGATAGGGCCTGACCAACAGCAATACCAACATCCTCATTGGTGTGATGATCATCGATGTGGGTGTCGCCACTAGCGGTGATCTCCAAATCCAGCAGGCCATGGCTGGAAAGCTGATGAAGCATGTGATCAAGGAAGGGCACCCCGGTAGCCACATTGCACTGCCCAGAGCCATCAAGCCCTAAACAAACGCGCACATCAGTTTCACCGGTGACGCGATGAACATCTCCGAGTCTTGGCGCCGTCATGGTGCCCATCCAAATAACATCATGCTGCCAGCCAAATCACATTCCGTTAATGCAATAACCAGCATCTACGTAAAGGGTCTGACCGGAGATACCACTAGAAAGGTCACTTAGCAAGAACGCAGCCGTATTACCAACTTCGATCTGGGTCACAGTGCGACGCAAGGGAGCCTTCTCTTCGACATTGTGAATCATGTCGAGAATGCCGCCGATAGCTGAACTAGCCAAGGTGCGAATTGGTCCAGCACTAATCGCATTAACGCGTACCTGCTTATCCGGGCCTAGTTCTGCCGAGAGGTAACGCACTGAAGCCTCCAGCGCAGCCTTGGCCACACCCATCACGTTGTAGTTGGGGATAGCACGATCAGCGCCGAGATAGGTCAAGGTCACCACGCCTGCACCCTCACTGAACAAAGGTTTGGCATAGTGACAAAGCGGCGCTAGCGAGTAGGCACTGATCTCTAGGGCGCGCGCAAAACCCTCGGGCGAAGTGGCGCTGTAATCACCCACCAGTTCTTCCTTACCTGCGAAGGCAAGACAATGGACTAAACCATCCAACTGGCCCCATTGCTTGGCAATGACAGCAAAAACCTCCTCGGTCTGAGCTCTGTCCTGCACATTTAAAGGTAAAAACAAACTGGGATGTAAAGGCGCTGTGAGCTCACGCACCTTGGTTTCCGAGCGGCCCCTTTCATCAGCCAAATAGGTGATTCCCAGCTCAGCACCAGCGGCTTTTAACTGCTGAGCGATGCCCCAAGCAATGGATCGGTTGTTGGCGATGCCTGTAACAAGAATCTTCTTACCGCTTAGATCGAGAAGCATCAGAACAACAAACTGAGGAACATTGGCAGCGATTCTCTCCTATGTGATGCCAAGTTTCACTAAATGACCCCAAAGGGTCGCCAAGATTTCCAAATAATCAACTTTCGGGCTGATGGTTCTTTAGCAACTCCTCCTGAAGCTCCATCTCTATTTCTGGGTCCCTTAGGACATCTTCTTCCTCCAATGCAGGCAACCTCAAGGGCTTCACCTGTTCAGCAGAGCGGGGGGGCTCCTGCCATTGCCAACTAGCGGTAGAAGAGCGCTGACGACAAAGAGCCTTTAGCTCCCGTTTCAAGGCACGGTGCACATCCCCACGGGCCACTACCGCGAAAAATTCCTCACGAGAGGCAAGGCCTGAGCTGAATGGAGCAGTGCCATTGCCGTTAAAAAGTCGTGCAGGATCAGGCAGCCAGCGAGGTGTACAGATCGCTGGATCACTTAGATCCGTTTCCAGAAATATGTGCAGGCCATAGCCGTCAGGCTGATTCACCACCGCAAGGCCATCATGAGGTTGATTGCGCTGCAATGGATACACACTCCAGCTGGGGCCTGAGCAAGAGGCCATACAACAACTCAGAGCTACGAGCAAAAAGACTGGCTGGAAGTTTTTGCGTTGTGCATTTGCTTGCTTCAAGGCGTTGATACCGCCACGCGAAGCCATCTTGAACCAGCATTGAAGGACTGCTTTACCAACATGGCTCTAACGCCCTCCACGATGCTGCCTCTTGGCACACCCTTGCCTTCATTTGAGTTAGATGTTGTCAGCGGCACGAACCGCGGGATAGATGACAGCCATAGCCCCCAAAAAAAGATCAGTAGCAGCACCCTGCCGACCAAGCCCCTACTGCTGATGGTCCTCTGCGCCCACTGCCCTTTCGTTAAGCACATTGAAGCAGAACTTACCCGCCTAGATCAGGACTACAGAGATTCCGTGCAGCTACTGGCTATCGCCAGCAACAGCCTGATCACTCATCCCCAAGACGGTCCTGAACAGCTCGCCGCTCAGGCAAAGCAGCAAAGCTGGCGATTCCCCTATCTGCTGGATCCAAACCAAAGCCTTGCTAAAGCCCTACAAGCAGCCTGCACCCCAGACTTCTTCCTATTTGCCCCCTCCCCAAAAGGACAGCAAGAGCTGCGTTACCGCGGCCAACTAGACAACAGCCGACCCGGGAACAATGTTGCAGTAACAGGATCTGACCTGCGCGCTGCTCTAGATGCCGTATTAAACGGCCAGGAGGTGTGCATAGACCAGCAAGCCTCGATCGGCTGCAACATCAAGTGGCATCCAGGCCAAGAACCAACCTGGTTCGGCTGATCTGCTACTTCAGCAAGCTGCTAAGCCGTCTTCAGCTCGGCTTAATGTGACCTTCATGCAGGTGCCCCCTTTCAGCCTTTCGCAGCAGCTCGCCGAACTGGGGCCTGAGCTTGATGCAGCAGTTCTGCAAGTACTGCGAAGTGGCCAGTACATCGGCGGTGGCGAAATCCAGGCTTTTGAAAACGCCTTTGCCAAAGAAGTTGGTGTGCCCTATGCAGTGGGTTGTAACAGCGGTACCGATGCTCTGATCCTTGCTCTAAGAGCACTAGGGATCGGTGCAGGAGATGAAGTAATCAGCTGTTCATTCAGCTTTTTTGCAACCGCAGAAGCAATCAGTTCGGTAGGTGCAACGCCTGTATTTGTAGACGTCGAGCCAGACAGCTATCTAATCAACCTTGAGCAAATAGAAGCAGCGATAACCCCGGCCACTCGTGCCCTGCTGCCGGTTCATCTTTTCGGCCGGCCCGTGAATATGGATCAGCTGATGGAGATAGCCCTAAGGCATGGGCTGAAAGTGATTGAAGATTGTGCCCAAGCCAGTGGTGCTGCTTGGAATGGACGCCCTGTTGGCAGTTGGGGCGATGTGGGCTGCTTCAGCTTCTTCCCCACAAAAAATCTTGGTGCCGCTGGTGATGCTGGAGCCGTCACCACCCATGACGCAAAACTTGCTCAACGCATGCGTGAACTCGCCGTACATGGCATGCCCCGCCGATACTGGCACACAGAACTGGGCTTCAACAGCCGACTAGATGCGCTGCAAGCCACTGTTCTCAACGTGAAGCTACCAAAGCTTTCTTACTGGATTGAGAAGCGCCAAACCATCGCAAAGCACTATCACAATTTACTGGCAAACCTGCCTGGCCTCGAGCTACCAGATCAACTGAGGACAGAACAGATGCAGCATGGATGGAATCAATTTGTGGTGCGAGTGACCAGCTGCCCTAGCCGCCAAACCAGCTCTAATGAGCGATGCGAGAAGGCAACAACCAATAACAACAATGGCCTGCCAAACAGTCATTGCCGCGACTGGCTCAAACAAAACCTTCAGGAGCAGGGAATCAACACGATCATTTACTACCCAATCCCAATACACCTACAACCGGCCTACGAATCACTCGGCAAAGGGCCCGGCAGTCTGCCAATTACAGAACAACTCTGCAGTCAAGTGCTGAGTTTGCCGATCTTTCCAGAATTAAGCGTGGAGCAGCAACAGCAAGTGATCTCTGCATTGCAAAAGCTGATGGTTCAAACAACAACAACTCAAGTGCGTGTAGTTGCGGAAAACAGCAGGATGGCGTGATGACATTCAAAGGCCAAGCAGCTGACGTGCTCGATACCAAGCAGTAATGCTCTTGCCATCGAGTGCTTCATCGCCGCTGGCTAAACACTGATCAAGCTCAACTGGGGTCATGTGCAATACCTCAAGATCCTCATCTTCATCACCAGCAGGGCGCTCAAGCAGGGCAGTTAGCTCGCGCGCCAAGAAAAGATGAATGACCTCATCGGAATAACCAGGGCAAGGCAACATCTCTCCCAAGGGATCCCAGCGAGCAGCGCTATAGCCAGCCTCCTCAGCCAGTTCCCTCTGCATAGAACCTAGAGGGTCTTCTCCCTCCTCAAGGGTGCCAGCGGGAAATTCAAGGATTCGGCGTGCTACAGCAAAGCGGTACTGACGAAGCACCACTACCCGGCCATCGTCAGTAATAGGCACTGCTAAAGAAGCACCTGGATGGCGAATCAAACCAAAAAGACCCTGCACACCAATGGGAAGCACGACGCGATTGATCTCAAAACGAATCTTCCTCGCATCAAGTGATGCTGTGGTCTCAAGCAACTGAGAGCGCTCAGGTGGCGGAAGGGGAGGCATGTACAAAAACATACTTGACTCCTAAAATATAACTAATCTTGAGAAAGTCATGCTTGCTAGCATATCGATAAAGCGAATATTGCGATAACATGTTCAGACCATCATTTACGACTCAAATTGTTAATAGCAAGCTGGTAGCCAACGGCTTGCAGTAAAGAAATAACTTAGTTTATTCGCCCAATTCGGTTGATACAGCCTTAGCTTCTGAGCTTGCGCTTGGGCTAACAGATTCTTCCAAGCCCACATCAACTTCAACGAAGAGCAACGAGAGAACGCCAATTAATAGAGCAGCTACTGCTAGCAGAGACCAGTGACGACGGTCCATTTTTGAATAAAAATCCTGTAGGTATTTATTTTATGGGAATAGCAAGCACCTAGCGACAGCTAGGTACAAAAAGCCGTGGCGCCAAAGTACTTGCTTGAATGTGCAAGGTGATGTGTTAACTAGTTAATGCTCGACGCTTGACCGCAAGGAAACCGCCAAAAGCAAGCGGGAATGCTGCGACTAAAGCAGCAATGATAAGAACAGTTGGGAGAGTAAGGTCAGCCATGATCCAATTGAGGATGGACTACAGCCAGATTAATGTGAAGCCAAGGCGATGCCATAGGGTTAATCGCTTATTTCAGCAAGGCGATTACGATAGATACATTTATATTATTTTGGCATTGAGATCTCAAACCTTCGGTCAAAGCGGGAGTTCATGGCGTTCAATCAAGTTCTTGATGACTATCTTTGCAACAACAAGTGATTTCGTAAACCTATTACTAGCAATGCGTACCTATGAAAGTTAAATTTCAAGAAATTCCCTTGCAACTTTGCAACTAATTTATTGTCACGGAATCTAAAAAGACACAATAGCTGCCCATGTAAACATCAGATTATATCAAGCTTCTATTGAGCTCAAGTGCTAAATTGTATGCTTATGATTTTAAAGTTTAACTAAATGGATGAACAACAAGAAAGAGAATTCTATGAGCGGCAAAAGAACATGCCTAGGTCTAATCCTAATTTTGGCTCGACTGGAATTTATGCTTTAGGCCCCACGTTTACTTCAAGAAGCAAAACTGGGAAGTGGTTTGCCAGGATGATTCTTATTATAGTATCAACAATATTTATGGGTAGCATTGCGATGGTCGTATGGGATTCGATTAATGTTCTCTCAAGTGATACAAAGGAATATTCAGCCCCTAAATAATCATTTTTTCAAAAAGAGGCAGGCATCAATTACTTCTGCCCTACTCAGGCCAATCCAGATCTGGGGGTATGCGACGGGTCATCTCACCCCCAGCACTCAAGGCTGCTGCAAGCGGCACCACAACAAAACTTCGCTCAATCAAACGCGGATGGGGCAGGGTGAGGGCTTCGCGCTGTACATGAAGTCCTCCCCAGGCGAGCAGATCAAGATCAAGTGTGCGCGGTTGCCAGCGCCGCAAAGATTCCTGGCGATCACGACCAAAGCGCTTCTCTAAGGCTAAAAGCTTTTCTAAGAGCAACAGAGCGGCAGCCTCACAAGGCTGCATTGCCGCAAGCTGTGGTCCATCGACCACAAGTGCCGCATTGATGTAGGCAGGCTGTTCAGTAGGGCCACCTACTGGGTCGGTCTCAAATAAAGGCGACCATCGACAACGCAAGCCAGCCCGACTTGCATCTAAAGCCTCTCCAAGCGATGCGGCGAGCCACACATGAATGACCTTCTCCAGTTCTGGCCGCACCGCCCGCAGTGTGGCCGTGGGTGGTCCAAACGCACTGGGCAAATTGGCGCCGAGTGCGACTGCCAGAGTGTTATGAGCTGGGTAAGGAGTGGAAGCTCCAAGCTGATCAGCGAGACTGGCGCACACGTACGTCATCGAGCCGGGGAGACTCCATGGTTGCAAGCGGATCGGCCATAACTGCAAATACAAGCTCCAGGGACAGGGAAGCCAAAGAAATGGCTGCCCGCGCTTTTCCTCTTGCTGCAATAACTGGTCATGGGCCACTCAAGTTGGCACTGCTCCTGGCAGCAGTTGATCCGGAACTTGGTGGGGTAATTATTGCTGGCGGTCGTGGCACCGGCAAATCGATCTTGGCTAGGGGGCTGCATGCACTGCTTCCGCCCATCGATGTGCTCGATCTAGAAGCTCAGCAGACTTCACAAAATCATCGCCCTGTTGGCCTCAACCTGGACCCACTACTCCCTGAGGAATGGGATGAAGCCACCCAACAGCTCATGGCAACCAAGAGCGGATCTTCCATTGGGGAGGGTGAAGCACCACCGAGCCGTGTGATCCCTGCACCATTTATACAAGTACCAATCGGTATTACCGAAGACAGGCTCGTTGGCGCCGTAGATGTCACGGCCTCCCTAACCAGCGGTACCCCAATCTTCCAACCAGGACTACTAGCAGAAGCCCACCGAGGCGTTCTCTATGTCGATGAGCTCAATCTGCTTGATGATGGCATTGTCAACCTGATGTTGGCTGCAGTGGGTGCCGGCGAGAACCGGGTGGAGAGAGAAGGTCTCAGCCTCAGCCATCCCTGCCGTCCACTACTTATTGCCACTTACAACCCCGAAGAAGGTGCGGTGCGCGATCACCTGCTAGATCGTTTCGCGATCGCGCTTTCTGCCGACCAACTGATCAACAACCAGCAACGCGTTGAAATTACCGAGGCAGTCCTAGCCCATGGCCAATGCAGTGTGAGCTTTGCTGCCAAATGGGCCCAAGACACCGAGTCATTGGCAACTCAACTACTGCTAGCCCGCCAATGGTTACCGGATGTGCAAATCAGCCCAGAACAAATTGAATACCTGGTCAATGAAGCCATTCGCGGTGGAGTAGAAGGACACCGCTCTGAGCTTTATGCAGTGCGCGTGGCACGAGCTCATGCAGCCCTCAGCGGCCGAGATCAGGTTGAAGCTGAAGACCTACAAGTAGCCGTTCGGCTAGTAATTGCACCTCGTGCATTGCAACTACCGCCTCAGGAAGAACAAATGGAGCCGCCACCTCCAGAGCAACAGCAGGCACCACCACCACCAGACCAATCGCAGGAAGACTCTTCTGAAGAAGAAGATGATGATGACGAAGACACTCCCGATGAGGAGACATCGCCTCCAGTTCCAGAAGAATTCATGCTTGATCCTGAAGCGGTGACAATCGATCCAGACCTTTTGCTTTTTTCTGCAGCAAAGTCAAAAAGTGGCAGCAGTGGTAACCGCTCTGCGGTTTTCAGTGATAACCGAGGACGCTACGTAAAGCCCATCATTCCCCGTGGTCCTGTAAGACGTATAGCTGTCGATGCGACATTAAGGGCTGCGGCCCCGTACCAGAAAGCACGCCGAGCCAGGCAACCGGATCGCACAGTGATTGTCGAGGAAGGCGATCTAAGAGCCAAGTTGCTTCAACGCAAAGCAGGATCACTAGTGATTTTCCTTGTAGATGCAAGCGGTTCTATGGCTCTAAATCGTATGCAGGGTGCCAAAGGTGCTGTCATTCGCTTACTCACTGAGGCATATGAAAATAGAGATCAAGTTTCACTAATCCCATTTAGAGGAGAACAAGCAGAGGTTTTACTGCCTCCAACTAAATCAATTACTGCAGCAAAAAGAAGGCTTGAAGTTATGCCCTGCGGCGGCGGATCTCCTTTAGCCCATGGTCTTTCCCAAGCTGCTCGGGTAGGTGCTAACGCATTAAAAACAGGAGATCTAAGCCAAGTTGTGGTTGTAGCTATTACAGATGGACGCGGCAATGTGCCCCTGGGAACCTCACTTGGTCAGCCACAACTTGAAGGAGAAGAACCACCGGATCTGAAGCAGGAAGTGCTTGATGTAGCAAGCCGCTATCGCAGCCTTGGAATCAAATTGCTGGTTATCGACACTGAGCGTAAATTCATCGGCAGTGGCATGGGGAAAGAGCTTGCAGAAGCCGCCGGCGGCAAATACGTACAGCTACCGAAGGCGAGCGATCAGGCAATCGCTGCCATCGCTCAGGAAGCGATCGGAGACCTCACATAAACACAGGACCGTCATTCATCATCTATTCGCCGTTGCGCTTTCAGCTCTTTTGATGGTTGGCTTTCCGCCCGCAACGCAGGCGATGGACTGGATCATCGAAACCGATATGGGCGTGGATGATCAGATCTCGATTGTGTACATGGCAGCCAAGTCACTCACATCCGATGCGATCAACATCAAAGCCGTCCCGACCCAGGGCAATGGACTGGCCCATGTCGGTCCTGCCAAAAACAACGCCGTGCGCTTGCTGCGGCTCGCTGGCTTAAAGCCGACAGAGCTGCCGGACGTGGGCACCGGTAGTCAATACGGCCTCGATGGCTTTCATCAATATCCAGCCGACTGGAGATACAACAACGACAAACTCAGCAACGTCTCCATCACTGAGTACCAGGAAACCTGGCAAGAACACAATCAATCTTCTGAAAGTCTGCTCAAAAAATATTTAATCCGCTCCAAAGAGACGAATCAGCCCATTTCCATCTTCTCCCTTGGCACATTCACGAACATTGCCAAATGTTCTACATGAGAGTCCTGAGCTGGGACGACAGATCACCCAGATTGTCTGCATGGCAGGAGCTGTGGATGTTCCCGGCAACCTCAGGGTTCATGGATTCTCCGATGACGCAAAGAACAGATTCGCGGAATTCAACGCCTGGATCGATCCCATTGCAACCAAGATGGTTATTGAATCTGGTATTCCGATCAAACTGATCCCACTTGACATCACCAACAACGCACCACTTACAGAAGATTTTCTCGACAGATTCAAAGCAAAAACCTCCGGAGAAGCAGCCATTACCATTGCTCAATGGTGGCAGAAGAACCTCAAACCAGAGACCGGTGAGTACTACAACTGGGACCCATTAGCAACAGCGATTGCAATCAACCCTGACATCATTACCAAGCAGAAAATAATCAAAATCACTATTCATGCAAACAGAACATTTAGCCAACAAGGCGGCGATGTGATCTTCGGAGAGAAATCAGATTTCGACATCCTCAACTGGCAAGGACATTCACGGCGATCCTTCAATCCCTACAACGCAGGACGCACACAACGAAGCCGCTCAGGACAAGCTGTGGACGTCATCTTTGACGCAGACATCGAACGCTACCAAAACGATCTCATTGCAACTTTCAGCTCACAAACATCTAATCAGCGTTCATGATCATCAATTAATTCAGTTCTATTCTTTCAAAGTCTCAGCGGGATAAAGCTCATTAAATAACTCCCCAAGGCCAATAGTGACGTTTCGCACAGCATTCATGAACTGAGGGTCAGCCGTCAGTTTTTCCACATCCCCACCAACCTCATCAATCTTTTCCGTAAGTGAGCGGACAGAGCTCACAATCTGTTTAAGGTCA